>LSQX01130299.1_pt1 | contig 58357 bp, 54 predicted proteins | sample 654561 | NCBI WGS metagenome assembly LSQX01 (sample SAMN04489861, study PRJNA283612) | anaerobic digester metagenome | isolation source: 4 biogas reactors fed with cattle manure at either 37C or 55C with and... | place: Denmark: Kongens Lyngby | collected 2014 | reverse complement strand
CCTGAATTGGTAGCTACTGCAATATCAGCAATGGTAGCATCTTCGGTTTCACCGGATCTGTGGGAAGTAACAGCGGTATATCCTGCCCTGTTGGCCATTTCTATGGCTTCAAGGGTTTCGGTCAGGGTTCCAATTTGGTTAACCTTAATCAGAATAGAATTGGCAACACCCATGTTAATTCCTTTTTCAAGCCTTTCCGTATTGGTGACAAACAGGTCGTCTCCAACCAGCTGAATTTTATTGCCAAGCCTATCGGTGAGCATTTTCCATGCGTCCCAGTCATCTTCAGAAACACCGTCTTCAAGGGAGATGATCGGATATTTTTCAGCCATTTCTTCCCAGAAAGAAACCATCTCTTCTCTGGTCATCATGACATCTGTCTTCCAGAAATAATATTTACCTTCCTGACCTTTTGCTTTTGCCTCTTCATACATTTCGGTAGCGGCAGCATCAATTGCCAGACGGAAATCCTTACCAGGCTCGAATCCAGCCTCCTTGATCGCTTCTACAATCACTTGAAGCGCTTCTTCATCGGATTTCAGATTGGGAGCGAAACCGCCTTCATCCCCGACAGCGGTGCTGTACCCTTTGGATTTCAAAACTTTCTTCAAGGTATGGAACACCTCTGCACACCACTGCAGTGCCTGTTTGAAGTTTTTTGCACCAACTGGCATAATCATGAACTCTTGAATGGTAACGCTGTTATCAGCATGTTTTCCACCATTGATGATATTCATCATTGGAACCGGAAGCACCTTTGCATTCGTTCCACCGATATACTGATACAGAGACAGACCTAAAGCTTCTGCAGCAGCTTTGGCAACAGCCAGCGACACACCGAGAATCGCATTGGCGCCCAACTTACCTTTATTGTGTGTACCATCCAGTTCAATCATGGTTTTGTCAATAAGAGCCTGATCAAATACGTTCATACCCTCAATTTCTGGTGCGATGATATCATTAATATTGTCGACAGCTTTTTCCACACCTTTTCCCAAATATCTGCTTTTGTCACCATCACGCAGTTCAACCGCTTCAAAAGCACCTGTTGATGCACCGGACGGTACTGCCGCGCGGCCCACAAATCCACCTTCTACAATCACTTCGACTTCAATGGTTGGATTTCCTCTTGAATCAAGAATTTCTCTACCATAAACATATTCAATCTCTAAAAACTGTTTCATATTTATTCTCCTTCCGTCCTGAAATTAACCATTATATAGCATACCCCAGTTCGAAATAAAAGTAAAGGCTATCCTGAATACTTGGTTAATTCCATAGACATCGTGCTTTTGCGGGCTTTTTCATTACTACCGATCGATAAGATAATTTTTAACAAGCTCTTCCAAAAGCTCATCCCTTTCAAGCTTCCGGATGACGCTACGGGCATTGTTGTGATTTGTGATGTAGGTTGGATCTCCAGAGAGAATATAGCCTACTATCTGGCTGATTGGATTGTAACCCTTTTCCTTTAGAGCCTCGTAAACAGTAAAAAGGATCTCCCGCGCCTGATTCGTGTTTTCTTTATCTACTTTGAACATCATTGTTTCATGATTCAAATCGATCACTCCACTTCTCTGCTATTGTATTCTAATAGTACTTTTTCCCTTGTCATTTCTAATTTATCACATAACAAGTTTATTCTACACAAAAACAGATCGCCTTGCTTACTATATAATAGTAATATATTAAGACTAACAATACAATATGTTCTTTTTACATAGATCCCAAATGTTGCCTTATCCATTATGACCTAAGGCCTCTCAGGTGTCTTTTCCAACTATTTTACCCAAAACATATTCCGCCCTGTTTTCCGCAAGCTTAACCGGGATAATTGTCCCGGTCAATTTTTCCTCATGAGCCACCCGTACCGGGATATAGTTCCGGGTATGACCTTCCCATAGTCCCTCTACCCTGCGCTCAATCAAAACTTCCAGGGTTTTACCAATATATCCTTCACGAAACGTAGCTTTTAATTTTTCAGCGATCGTATTAAGAACCTTGCTGCGGTGTTCCTTATCAGAGGGTGGTATCTGATCCGGCATTTGGGCAGCCCTGGTTCCCTTCCTGGGAGAGTACTGGAAGATATGAATCTGGCTAAAGCCTACAGTTTCTGCAAAATTACAGGTTTTCAGGAACTCTTCGTCGGTTTCACCAGGGAATCCTACCATAATATCTGTTGTAATCGCGGCGTCCGGGAAATATCGTCGAATATTTCCAACTATTCGCATATATTCTTCTGTTGTGTACCGACGGTTCATTCTGTCAAGAGTATCATCGCATCCACTTTGCAGGGATAAATGAAAATGCGGACACAGTTTTTCAATGCCTGACATCTGGCATATCATCTCCTGGCTCATATACAGTGGCTCCAATGAGCCCAAGCGGATCCGACGAATACCTGGAATTTCGTTCAGGCACAGAATAACATCGAGAAGTGTATGTTCACCTTTATCGAGTCCATACGATGTCAAATGAATTCCGGCTAAAACGATCTCCTGAAACCCGTTTTCAGAAAGGCTTATCGCCTCTTCACGAATGCTGTCAAGGCTTCTGGACCGAATTCCACCCCGGGCCAGAGGAATGATGCAGTAGCTACAGAATTGGTCGCAACCATCCTGAACTTTTAGGAATGCCCGGGTCTGTCCGCTGTAGGACCAAGCTTGTAATTCTTCATAACCCTTCAGTTCATTTCTCTTGGATACTTCCACTTGTAAATCATCACAGGACACACTCTTTATTAGGGAAAGGATTTCATTTTTATGATTGTTGCCTACAACCAGGTTCACACCATCAATGGATGATACTTCTTCAGGTGCAACCTGAGCATAACAGCCTACAGCTGCTATGATGGCCTGCGGATTCATCCTTCTAGCCCTTCTGATCATCTGGCGGGATTTCCTGTCGCTTAAGTGGGTTACCGTACAGGTGTTAATGATATAAACATCTGCAATTTCATCGGGTTCAACCACCTCATACCCGTCATTTTCGAATATTCTTTTCATGCCTTCGGTTTCATAGGTATTCACCTTGCAACCCAAAGTTATAAAAGCCACTTTTTTCAAAGATATTCATCTCCGCACCTGTATTTTGAGAGGACTATCGCCACTAATAGAAGGGGCTTCAAGTTTACATAGAGTAAAGACTTACATTTATTCTCGCAGATTGTTTTCCCTTTTGCAACGCCATTTGCTAAAGAAATTGGCCCTAACAGTCAGTTTGTTGCTGCCAACACCAAATAAAAGCTAGCGGGTGGCTCGGGTGATTTCAATGACGAAGTGAAACAAACTCCCGCCATTCTGCATAAATTAACGTAATAGCGTGCAACTTAGCGACCCAAGGTATAAAGACCGCTGTTAAATAATACTATAAAGCGAATTGCGGGGGTAAATTTAACACAATTGTAATTGACTTAAACTTTTTTACCAGATAATATATATGTGGATTATTAATCAACGGCTTCTATTCTTGCAAAATTGGTGTACATAAAGGGCATGGATAGATGCTGATCGTTGCTGTTATACAGATATAAATGAAGAAAGGCGGTGGTAATTGATGAAAACATTTCATATCATGCTAAAGTCTATTAACGACGTTAAGGATTTTGTAAATATCGTCAACCGATATGATTTCGATGTTGATCTGACATCCGGGCGATATATAGTAGACGCAAAATCTATTATGGGTATATTCAGCCTTGACTTAAGCAAACCGATCAAAGTAGAAGCTCACGCAGATGATGTTGACGATTTCATGAAAGATGTTAACTCTTTCATTGTTGATTAGTTCTCTCCGATATTTTCGGGCATGATAAAAGAAGAAGCGAATGTTTCTTCTTTTTTTGATGCGTTGTATAATCTTCCGCTGAAAAGCAAAAGCTAAAGGAAAAAACTACTAGCACCTTGGCCTATGCTTTCTTACCTTTCTACAGAACGCCTTAACCTTGAAATAATGCTGAGTACTTTAATCTGGCGTAAAGATCTGAAGTGCATTCGTTTGTTGGGTATCAAAGCAGTTTACAAGACAGGAGGAAGATTACAGGTGTCTCTGCTTCGATCGATTTTCAGGGGAAAAAAGAATGAACAAAATCCAAAACCATCTGTTCGGGATGATTTGTTCTTTGAGCTGTCTTCATCGCTGGAGGAAAACAAAAAAAATATCGAAAAATTATTTCAACGTTGTGACGATCTTTCAAAACGGGATTTTACCATCGATAACAACCGGAAAGCTTTTGCATTCTATTTTGGAAACCTTTCATCGTCCGAGCAGATTAATCGGTTCATCCTGGAACAGTTCATGAATTTATCTTCTGAAGACATCCGCTCTCTATCCTCCGCGAAAAAAATTCTAAACCGCTTGATTCCAGTTCATACAGTTAAATCCACCGATAATGTGAAAGAACTGCTGGATGCGGTTTATGGCGGAGAATGCGCTGTCCTTCTCGATGGTATGAAAGAAGTACTTCTGTTTGGTACCCAGGAATCCAAAGGGCGTAAAATAGCCGATCCGCCCATCGAAGTGTCTGCCATAGGACCACAGGAAAGCTTTGTTGAAGATATCGAGTTGAATACAGCACTGCTTCGCAGGCGTATGAAAACATCCAAAATGAAAATGGTGCGTTTTGTAAAGGGCCGTATCACGAAGAACAACATCATGATCGCTTATATCGAAGGAATTGTAAAAAGCAAGCTGGTCGACGAGCTGGAAAAACGCATCGGAAGAATCGACACAGACGGGATCATCGATACGGGGCATTTACGAAGGTTTATCGGGGATAATCAATACACCCCCTTCCCGCTGGATATCTTGACCGAACGACCCGATCGTTGTGTCAATCATCTGCTTGAAGGAAGGATTGTCCTGTTGGTGGATGGCTCTCCCTTTGCACTGATTTATCCGTCTGTGTTCATTGACATCTTGAAAACTGCAGATGAAGCCTATATCAACTATTATCAGGCCATGTTCCTTCGAATTGTCAGAATTCTTGCCCTGTTCATATCCACCTTCGGCTCGGCAGTCTATGTCGCCCTTACTGTTTTTAATCCGGGAATGATTCCAACTCAGCTTCTGATCACAATCGCCAGTTCCCGGGCGGGGATTCCTTTTCCAGCGATTATGGAAGCCTTTATTATGGAGTTGACCTTTGAAATACTTCGGGAAGCCAATGTGCGTATCCCAAAACCTATCGGACCTGCCATCGGAATCGTCGGTGGACTTGTTATCGGGCAAAGTGTCGTAAATGCTGGCATCGCGTCACAAGCCATGATCATTGTTGTGGCGTTAACATCAATCTCCTCTTTCGCAGTTCCTGGCTACACAACAAACAATACCCTCAGGCTGATTCGCTTTCCCTTCATGCTTATCGCTTCTATTTTAGGGATATACGGGATCATAAGTCTTTTCATCGTTGTACTCACGCACATGGTGTCTCTTCGTTCCCTTGGAGTACCATACCTCTCACCACTAACCCCGCTGAATTTTAAAGATATTCTGAACACATTTCTTCATGGCCCCGCTACGCTGCAAATATACCGACCATCCTTCCTGGAAATCGAGAACCCCGTTCATACCTCCAGAAAAGACATTCAAAACACGGCGAAAATGAAAGGAGACACAAAATGAAAAGAACTCTTTTTACTGCCCTGTGTTGTACGCTGCTCTTACTCTCATCCTGCTGGGATGCGCGAGAATTAAGTGATATCGGAATTGTTGTCATGACGGGCTTTGATCTGGATGATGATGGACAGGAACGCGTTACGGTGCTTTCGGTTCAGCCTTTCGGCAATGCTACCGATGTAGGTGAAGCAGCTACTACATGGATTGGTACAGCTTCTGGAAAATCAGCATTTGAAGCAATGCGCAACTTAAGACGCATTTCCACCAGGAAGCTTGTGTTTGCGCATAACAAGATTTTTCTTATCGGAGAAGATAAGGCGAAGCAAGGAATAGCCAATATAAGCGATGTTGTTTCCAGAACACGGGAATTCAGATATGATACAACGGTCTTTCTGACCAACGGAAGAGCTGAGGAGATGATGCATACACCGGCTGATCTGGAAAGAAGTCTTTTCAGGGAATTGCTGGGGATGATCGATAACAGCGAAGAATGGTCCAAGGGTTATGCATTGGATGTGAAAGATTTTTCTTTAAATGCACTCGTATCGAATCGGCATGGATACGTGATTGGTAACATGGGATTTCTAAAGAAAGATAGTTTACCCTTTTCCATCGACCGCCGACAACTTCTAAAGCTGTATTGGAAGGAAACCACCCATTCTATCGCATATATCGCAGGAGGCGGTGTTATTCATGATAACAGGTTGATCGGCTGGCTCACCCCTACCGAGCTACAGGGATATATGATCATATCCAACCAGATAAAAGGCGGCTTCACGCTTTATGATGATATGCCCGCCGCAGGCTATGAAGTGACAGTGGATATTATCGATCTGAAAACAGAGATCACCTTCCCTGAGGTTTCAGAAGATGAAATCAGAGCACTGGTAAAAGTTAAATGCACCGCTGAATTGCAGGAAACCGATGGTGTTGTTCCCATCCATGATGCAGCTGTTATGGAGGAAGTAGAAGAGCAACTGAGTAATGAGCTCATCTCCGAATTAATACTGGTGGTTCGAAGAGCGCAAAATGAACTGCGCTCAGACTTTATCGGTTTTCATAAGCAATTCAGTATCGCCTATCCGAAACAGTGGAAGGAACTTGAGGAGAATTGGTGTGAGGTATTCAGCAACATTGCCATTGCTTATGATGTTGATGTAAAAATAATGCGGCAGGGTCTTTTATATCGCACTTTATCGACAAGCGAGAAATAATTATGAAGATTATCATTGTTTTCCTTCTGACAATTTATGCTTTTTTCCAAATCCGTCATTACCTAAAGAACGGGGAAATTAAGGAAACCCTCACTTTCCTTTTTATTTTTACTACTTCGGTTTATTACCTCATTGGTTACTTGTGGGATCTAAAGTTTACAACACCGGTCGACTGGCTGGAAGAATTGTATACCCCAATCGCAAGGCTTATTTTTTCCACTTGATGAATCAGCGATTGTCACTCTTCATAAAAAACCCAGCCAGCGCACCGAAATGATGAAATTTAACCAGCGAATGCTTATAAACAGCATGACTGATTCCTGGCATTCCCATGATTGTGATCAGGCGTTTCCACGTTTTGCTGTCCATTTTGTTCGCCATTAGCCGAAGATTATGCAGCTGATCAACCTGAGTAATAATCGGTTTTATACTTCGTTCAAAGCTTTTCCCCTGCGCAATGGCCTCAGCTGCGAAGAACCCTCCTGCGATAGCGTTTATAATTCCAAATCCAAAATAGTCATCGGTCATTCCTCCTGCAGTACCGATGAAATAGATATTCCCAAGCCTGTTCTTCCTCAAACGGCAGCTATAGTACTCGCTGTCCCAGGTTTCCAGGAAATTATTAGCAATGGCCTCTGTTGTAACCGTTTTTCTCCAGTAGAGATCCAGATCGTTCATGGATATATTGTCGACCATCAGTGTTATTGTTGCTTTCCTTTCGGAAGAAGGAACCAGGTAAATAAAAAGATTCCTTGAATAATCTGTTTTTACCCAGGATATTACTTTCCCCTGTTCGTATTTTCCATCCATGATCCCGCTTCTGATCGCGATAATGGTCGATTCTGCACTCAACCCGAAATAATCTGGTATATCGGTCCTTCCCGTTGCTACAACGACCGAATCAAATTGCTTGGCAACATCCTCTACCATGGAATCGAAAATATAGGTGTCCATATACAACTCTGCTTCAATCTGACTGAAGAGCTGGTATTCAAGTGAGGTTCTGGCCGATCCCCGATTGAATATATGGCCCAGTCGCCCAGTAACCGCAACCTCTCTGTCCTGTGCAATCATTACCAATCTCCGAACTTCGGTTAGGGGTTTTATATTCAGAGCGTATTTCTTTTCGAAAAAATGCAACGGGTTTCTGAAAAGATGGTTAAAGCAATTCAGATGCACACCTAATAAATTAACAGATTCCCCGATGATTGGCCTGCGTTCAAAGATGACAGGCCTCACCCCCAGTTGATTCAAGCGGTATGCACAGGATAATCCCGAAACACCCGCTCCGATAATTGCTACTTTCAATCTACTCCTCCGTTCACCTGTTGAGGCAACATTTTAAGCCCTGTATGCTGTTGACAATATGTCGTACCGTCTGGTTAGACCTTTACACATCCACTTTTATAGCCATTCTATTACCACAAAGGTTATTCTCACAACCAGTCAACTATAAGATAGCTTTGGAAAACACACATTGTATAATATTCTCTGCTTCAGTCAAAAATATAACGAAGCCTTGTGCCACTTCTATACGGCTTAATCAGGCAACAGGAGGGTGATGCCATTGTCAAAAATAAGGCAGGAGCATATGCTGACATTTTATTTCAACCGCAGTATCCAGCTAGAGGATCTGTTAACGAAAAAGTACGATTTACCCAAAAAGATGCTAAGAGATAATCTTATAGAGCAGACAATCAAAGACTTTCGAAAAAACAACAGGGAGCATATTCGGGATCTGGCTGATAAAATGAACCGGCTGGGGATACAATAAAGAAATCAGCCAGAGATACAATAAAGAATTGTATCTGGATCGCAGCAGACATACGATGTTTTCAGATATACATTCAGATATACATTCGGGAGGAGCTTTTGGATGAATGAAATGGAGATGCTGAGGGATCTGCAGGAATATAGAATAATGCTACAGAAGTGGTACAATGATGTGCTGCTGAATGTTTTGAATCCAGAAGCCAAAGCTCTGTTCACCCGTCTGCGTGATGACGAGACCAGAGCGGTGATGACTATCCAGCAAATCCTGTTACGGAAGGAAGCACCAAACAAGATCATTCATAAAATATTTCCAACGCGCGCAAGACCATAAAGCCTGATTCATTGAAAAACTCGGGGAGGTTAAGCCTGTGAAGGTAGCAATCATTGGAGCTGGTCTTGCTGGGTTGGCATGTGCTCACGAACTGGAGCGTTTAGGAATTGTACCCGACCTATATGAAAAAAATTCTTTTATCGGGGAAGCCTTCAATCACTGCACAGCAATGCTTCGCATTGTTGATCGGCCATCTCGTGGAAATTACTTTAAATACTTCAGAGAAAAGCTTTTTCTTGACATAAAACCATTGGCTCCTGTCAGGCGGATGATGCATCATGCGCCGACCCGAAAGCTGATGGTAACGGGAAAAAATCTCGGTTTTTTCTTTTTGAGAACCAACACGAGGGATTCTGTTAAAAACCAGCTCTGTTCAACCTTGAATAAAACCAGAGTGTTTTTGGATACAGTTGCTGATATCCATACACTTAGAAAAAAATATGACTATGTTGTGGTGGCAAACGGAAGTCTTATGTTCGCCCGTGAACTTGGGTTGTGGCAGACATGGTTTGAAGGATATGTGCGGGCTGCGGTTGTTCATGGGAATTTTGATACAGAACGGGTGGACATGTATATAAACCGACATTATTGTAAAAAAGGCTATGCTTATCTCTCCCCCTTCAGCGATAAAAAAGCATCTGTTATTCTGGTGGTTTCGGACTGCAGTGAAGAAGATCTGAATGAATACTGGAATGCTTTTTTGTATTATGAAAACCTGAAATATCCCATTATTGAAGAGAGCACCCAATATCATACAAGTGGTTTTGTTTACCCTAAGACATATGACAACATGATTTTCTCAGGTATCGCTGGCGGGAGTATCGATCCCTTTTTGGGGTTTGGACAGTATAATTCTCTAAGCATGGGTGTTTTCGCTGCAAGAACGATAGCCTTAGGACGTGATTATCACAAGCAATGTGAGGCGATAACAAGAAAGAACCTTCAATTGTATCAGCTTCGGCTGGGCTTTGATAACCTCGGTAATAAAGGGTATGACAACTTGATATCTTTTCTGGGGCTTCCCGGTATCCGAACGATACTGTACAGTGCATCGCTGAACCTGCTGCCCTTAGGCTCAAGCATCATTCGCAAAAACCTGGAAGCAGACTGACTCCCGCTTTCACAACCACTTCTCCATCTTTCAAGTATCCGCTTTACTTTGGGTTGACGAACTCTTTCTATCCTCTCCCCTGCTTTTTCTCACAAGGCTGACCAATAGAAGCAATGCAGGGATCAGAAAGGCCACAGTAGCTCCATAAAAAGGGAGTATGTAGTGCAGAAAATGCATCAGTGCGACCGCCTTGGTCTCGGATGCGAGTGCCATGACCACAGTTAAAAGGCCAACGGGGAGTACCAATGATTTATATTCTCGAATTCCAAATACCTGCGCCAGGGCATATGTTCCCACATAGCAGAACATTATTATTTTTACGTATATTCCAGTTACCCAAATGGCGGTGACCAGGATGTCCAGATTCTGTATATATCTTCCGATTGAAGCATAGCGAGCGAATTCAAGTGCTGGCATTGAATACACCTCTGTGAGAGGACCAAAAAGCGCATAAATCAGCGTACCACCCAGGATCGTTATACCTGTGGCAAGAATACCAATATTGACTGCTTTGCTCAATTGTTCAGGCTTTCCATTGAAATGGAATATTTGGAGAAAAACAATAAGCTCGCTGAAAAAACCAAGGATTACGAATGCGCCTAGAATCGGTGGCAAAACGCCTTCATTGAGTATGGGAAGAAAGAAGGTTAAATCCAGATCCTTTAGATTTGCAAACATCAGCAATCCAAATGCACCAATTCCCAACGGCACAAGGATTTCGTTTACCCGTGCAATAACCTCAATATCTCTGCTGACGGCATATAATGAGACTAGAATGGATAGTGTGATGATGACCCATGACGGTGTCTGCGGCAGAAAAGCGGTATTCAAAACTTGCCCCATTTCTATCACAACGGTTTGCGCAACAAAAAGGAAATAAAAAACATACAGTAACCCTATCACAATGCCGAAGGGTTTGCCTGCTACCTTCGCGCATATGTGGATTAATGATTTCCCTTCATGGTAGCGGTACAGCTTCAGTATAATCCACATAACCGGAAACATGACCGCGGTTGCCAAAATAGCGGACAGCCACGAATCCCTCCCTGCTTCCTGGGCGACAAAGGCTGGCAGAAAGATATCCGATGTAGAGATGATCAGTGTAATGACTAAAAAGGTGAGCTGACGGGGAGAAATCCTGACAGTTTTCTTTGACAATTCATTTCCTCCAAGCCTTTACTTCCGCAAACAAAACGTTTATGGTCTTCGATGTACATAATTAACGGAAGCAGTATTGCGTAACATTCCCATCCTTATTATGGGAAATTCAGGTATAACTATACATCGATTCTGCTTTGTAATAAAATTTCATAGATATTCTTTACAGTAGCCATCTGTGTTTCGCAGCACGCAAGCTGGAAAAAGTAATCACCTGCAGCCGGGAAAAAAAAATGCGGTCAACGGTTCCCTGTTGCGGAAAAGAAAAATTAGGATTATCCTTGAAGTGACCTTGTATTCTTTGGGATCATTCAGGTAAAATAGTATTATACAGCTGAACTGGATTTTAAATCATCATCCAATCATTCCGCACTTTTACTTGAGCAGCTTGTTCGGGTGATCGATGGAAAGATTCCGGTTCATGTACGGCAAAATGGGGAGGAGCGAATATTGAAAAAGTTTTTGTCGGTTTTTATGGTAATCTTGATCTGTATCAAACCGGTAGTGAGTTCTGCACTTCCGCCAGGTCCTGCTGTGGAAGCACCGTCAGCTTTGCTGTTTGAGCTTCGGCGCGGTCAGATACTGTATTCCAAAAACCCGGACGAACCTTTACATATCGCAGCTGCTTCGAAGCTGATGACTGCATTGATTGCCATCGAAAAAACAGAGAATGAAACGATGGTCACTGCCAGTAAAGAAGCTGTAAATGCAGAAGGTGCCATGCTAGGGCTTTCGGTTGGTGAAAAATATACGGCCGAAAATCTGATATATGCCTGTATGCTGAGCAACGCAAATGATGCTACGATTGCTTTGGCAGAAGCGGTAGGTGGTACTGTAGACGGTTTCGTCACATTGATGAATGATTATGCTGCCACATTGAATATGGCCAACACCAATTTTGCAAATCCAACTGGAAATTATGATGCGAATCAACGCACGACTGCGTCAGATATGGCCAAGCTTCTTCGGCACGCCTTGACCACAAGTCCTGATTTTGAAAAAGTCTTTTCAACACAAGCCAGACCATGGTTTGATGAAGACAAAACAATTATGATAACAAATGTGAACGATATGTTTTGGAGTTATGATGGGGTGGATGGGGGAAAGGTAGATTATAACGATCCCAATTTTCAGACCGTGATTACCACCGTAACGAATGGTCAGCAACGGCTCGCATGCCTGCTTCTCGACTCACCCGCTGAAAGCATGTATACCGACAGCATGAAACTATTCGAACACGGTTTTAATGATTTCAGATTTGGGCCCCTGGTATCAAAAGGGCAGCATTTATCCGATGTGACAATCGAAGGGCACGACATCTCCCTTTTGGCAGGTAGCGATGCATACTATACGTACCCGTTGGGGGTAAGTTACATCCAATCGGTGGATTACAACCTTATCGAGTCCAGCCAAAAGCTTCCACTATATAAGAATACGCTGGTAGGTAACGTCATTTTCACGCTCGTTGACGGCACTGTTATCGTTGTTGATTTATATCCCGAAGTTGAAATTCTCCCCGAGTTGACGACTTATGAGAAAGTCAGAAAACGTGTTCTGGAGTATAGGGAAATTTTCTATATTGTTGTTGGTTTGTCAATCTTGGAAATTATCCTGCTTTTGGCAAAAAGCATAAAATGGATTACGCATCGAATCTCAGCAGCCAGATCCGGGAAATAATATAGGGGGACTTTCGCTGACGCACAACCTGTGGTGTAGCGATGTGTCCCCTTATTTCAATGAGCGTTTGTGCGAATTGTAATCTATTCGTGGCCTTTAGGCCACAGGGTATTTGTAGCATTTGATAAAACGAACAATCCCTTGGCGCGTCCTGTATTCAGTACAGCATGCTGTTAAGCCGGGCATCCCCTACCGCTGCCATGTCAGATATGCACTGATGAATTCATCGATTCCACCATTCATGACCTTGTCGACATTCCCTTCCTCATAGCCGGTACGGTGATCCTTCACCATTGTGTATGGACAAAAAACATACGAGCGGATCTGGCTTCCCCAGGCAATATCCATCTGTTCTCCCTTGATTTCACTGATCTTTTCTTTCTGCTCGCGCTCTTTCATTTCCAGTAGCTTAGCATACAGCATTTTCATTGCTGTTTCCCTGTTCTGATGCTGAGATCTTTCGGTCTGGCAGGCAACAATAATACCGGTTGGTATATGGGTAAGCCTGACCGCAGAAGATGTTTTATTGACATGTTGCCCCCCGGCCCCGCTGGAACGATAGACATCCATTTTCAGTTCATCCGGGTTTATGTCAATTTCAATACTATCATCCATCACTGGCATAACATCCATGGAAGCAAAAGATGTATGCCTTCTTCCGGATGAATCGAACGGTGAAATGCGAACCAGCCGGTGTACACCCTTCTCTGATTTCAAATAACCGTATGCATTTTCACCTACCACTTCTACCGTTACACTCTTGATTCCCGCCTCTTCTCCTTCCAGGAAATCCAACACGCGGGTCTGGAACTGGTTGTTTTCGGCCCATCGTGTATACATTCGAAATAGCATCTCAACCCAGTCCATCGCCTCCGTCCCCCCAGCGCCGGCATGCAGGGTGAAGATGGCATCGTTTCTATCATAATCACCTTTAAGCAGCGTTTGAAGTCGGAACTGATTGTACCGTTTCCTTATCTGTTCAAAATTCTCCTGGACTTCATCAAAAATCGTTTCGTCCTTTTCTTCCAATCCTAAATCCAAAAGTGTTACCAGATCCTGGCCGTCATTCACCAGTCTGTTCAGAAGCTCCAGTTTATCTCTGATAGCTTTGCTTTTTTGCAGCACTTTCTGTGAGTTTTCTGCGTCATCCCAAAACCCGGGTTCCTGTGCTTTCTGGTCCAACTCTGCAAGTTCCTTTTCCATGCCAGGAACGTCAAAGTGAATCCCTCAATTCAATGATGTTTTCATACTGTTCTCTGATTTGGGGGCGTATCTGCTCCATTAAAACCAGACTCATGCATTCTCATTCCCTTCTTCTTGATATTCGAAATGCTCGACTTATTATAACAAATGCGGCAATCGCTTGCAATTGATTAACTGTTCTGCTTTTCAGACGTTCTTGTTTTAAGAATTGCGAATCGGATATATAACCCTGCCACTACCATCAGCATGCCCGAAATCAAAAAAATCATTTGGAATTGAGTGATTTCCATCCCCAGGAGCAACCCTCTGTAATTCTCCATTTTCCCAACCATCCAGGAGGCAAACATAGAAGACATAAACCCCACCAAGCCGCTTAATGCGGCATTAAATCCAAGATAAACTGTTCTCGCTTCGTCCGGGGTGTTTTCATATGGAATATTGAGAAGAGAAATATTAACTCCCGCCCAGGAAAGGCCACCGATGACATGTAGCAGTATGAGGCCCGAATGCATCAGGTAAGATTCTTTTGCAACCAAAAACCAACCCAAACGAGAAAAACCTAATAGTATCAGCGAAATCATGGCTATATACGTGAACGACTTCTTATCAGCTGTTTTTCCCCATAACCGTACAGTCAGCACATAAACCAGCGAGTTTACCAGGCCGCAGAGCGTGATAAATGTATAGCTGAGGTGAAGCTGTGATACCATATAGACTGACAAAAAAGGTGCCGAGAAATTCGTGGATATGCCCCAGATAAAGAACAAAATAACAATTTTGCGGAAACTTTTTTCTTTCAAGGGAACGGTGAACAGTTCCTTAAAACTGATATCCCATTGGGAAGCCACATGAGGAGGTTCTTTCATTTTCAGATATGAAAAAAGGTTCAACAGCATTGCCAACAGAGCAACACCGTACATTACAATATATCCTTCATATACTTTGTTTTGCATTTCAAACAAATCCAGCACCCTTCCCATAACAATGTTCAGAATGCTGGAAATAAAAATCATAAATATTTCCCTATTGCCGAAATAACGCCCTCTCATTCCCTGCGGTACGAGACTGATAATCATTGTTGTGGTTGCCGGTGCCACCATGTTGACCATCAGATAGGAAACAAAATAAAGACCGGCGACGATTAACAGTCGACTGTTCATGGAAACCGGCAACAGGGGTACAAACACCAACAAAACCAGCAGTAGTCGGTGAAGTGCGTTAAACCATGTAATCAGAGGTTTCCGCCGGTGTATTTTTTCTAGAAGCAAGGGTGAAACAAATTGAATAATTCCAGCCAAAACAGGGATTGCTGCAATTTGTCCGCAAAGCTTGTCATCTGCACCTATGTACTTTAAAAAACCCGTTAGAAACGCACCTGTTGTAAAACCAAAGATAATGCGCGCCGAAACACCCTCAAGAATAGCCATAAGCCGGCTTTTCTCGTAATCCTTAACCGACAGTATCGTATTCTCCTGTTCGGCTTGTTCTCCAGCTATTTTATTCATGTTAGTCGTCCTTAAGTGTTGCTTGTTTTAAGGGACGCTCACAAACTCATACCATCGCTGCATTCAGTTTTTAGCAGTTGAAGCCTGACTCTGCGCCCCGCCCTTTTACAACTTTTCAAAGCTATCAACATTCAGTACAAATACAGTTGCGCCCCCTACGGTGACCTCCATTGGAAATGCCGAACCCATAACGCCCATTCCCCCAGACATTTCAAGATTGGGCATTGCTTTTTTTCTGGTTTTGCATTTTTTTCTGATGATCTCAATTGCTTCAGAAATCTTATCCTCATCGGTTCCTATCATGATTGTAGTATTTCCAGCCCTTAAAAAGCCACCTGTTGAACATAGCCGGGTGACTCCGAAGCCCTTCTGGCCCAGTTCACTGATAACGGAATTGCTGTCCTCATCACTGATAATAGCCATAATTAATTTCATAAGCCCCCTCCTCTTTCATCACAGAACATTAATCGTGCTCAATGCTTATCGCTTAGTAAAGTGAATCTTCCTGTAATTCTATTGTATTATATTTCAGGTACAAATGGAATAGTTGCATGACGAAACACATTTTAAGATTCAATTTGCAAAAAAGGGCTATCCTTTGGTGTTTCCAGTTAAGAAAACATCGAAGGGCAAGAGAGAAACGGTATAGCCACGGCTATGCCGTTTCTTTCATTTCTGCCTATCATCAAATACTTTTGACATTTCCAAAATCCCGATACCCTTGTAATAGATATCTACCTCTTGTCTGCGATTGGTCTTGCTGTGCGGATCGGTCGCATTGTGTATCACGATCTTTTCCACAAACTCATGCAGTATGAAAGGTGTGAGCTCCGGGATTTCGGTGTACTGCTTAATGATGGATAGAAACCTGCTCACGTCGGCACTCTTGCTTTCGGCTGTCTCGATTTCTTCACGAAGGAGAACCACTTGACCGTTAAGGTCGCGCTGCTCGTTTTCGTAGTCCAGGGACAACTTGTGGAAGCGCTCGTCTGTGAGCTTGCCCGTGATATTGTCCTCATAGAGGCGCTTAATAATGTTATCCAGCTCCACGATACGCTTTTCAGCGTCGGACAGGAGCTTTTTCTTTTTGGCAAGGTCCTTGTTTCTCTGTTTCATATCCGTATCCATAACCATCTGAACAAATCTGTCCTCATGCACTCTCGCAAAGGAAACGATCTCTCGCAGATTATGTAAGACCAATTCCTCCAGGATCACGGTTCGGATGGAATGAGGCGTAGGGCATACATGCTTGCCTTTACGATATCCCGAACACAAGTAGTATTCCTGATCTTTGCGGAAACCCGTTGCCCTGCACTGATACAGGACAGCGCCGCAGTCGGCACAGAACATCATGCCGGAGAACATCCCCATTTCACCCATCTTTGTCGGACGGCGCCTTGTCTGCCTTGCCAGCTTAACGGCGTCGGCGATTGCCTCCGTCCAGATCGGTTCGTGGGTATTCTCGAAGATCACCCATTCGCTTTCAGGGTTATGGATTTTCTTTTTGCTCTTGTAGGATTTCTTTGTGGTTTTGAAGTTGACCGTATGACCAAGATACACGCGCCAATTATCCATAATGTGCGCTATCGTGGTATTATCCCAAGCGTAAGGGTCGCCCTGCTTTTTCACGTTGCAGTTGACACCCTTGCTTTCGTAATAGGCGGCGGGGGTAAGGATTTTCCTCTCCTTCAGCTTTCGCGCTATCTGTTGAGGACCGTATCCCTCCATTACATACAAGCCGATCTCATAGACCACCTGGGCCGCGTCCTCGTCACGCAGCCACTTTTTCTTATCGGCGGGGTCTTTCATATAACCGTAGGGAGCGTTTGTTGCCAGATACTCGCCTGCGTTGCCTTTTACCCTCATAACGGCGCGGATCTTCTTGCTGGTGTCCTTCGCGTACCATTCATTGATGATATTGCGGAAGGGGGTAAACTCGTTATCTCCCTTTGTGCTGTCCACGCCATCGTTTACGGCGATAAAGTGGACGTCATGCTCGGGAAACATGATCTCGGTATACATACCTACCTGCAAATAGTCACGGCCGAAACGGGACATATCCTTGATAATGACCCGCTTGACGATACCCGCCTCCACGTCCGCAATCATTTCCTGGAACCCTGGGCGATTGAACGTTGTCCCTGAAATTCCGTCGTCGATGTAAAAGCGGAAGTTGGTGTATCCGTGTTCAAGAGCGTATTTTTGCAGAATCTTCTTTTGGTTGATTATTGAATTGCTGTCGCCCTGCAATTCATCATCACGCGACAAGCGGCAGTAGAGGGCTGTTAGTTCCTCGGCGCTCATAGCATTGTACGGAAATTGAAGCACGGCAGCGGTGTTTGACTGATTATACATATTAACCTCCATTCTGGCAGTCAAACACGGTATGAAGTTCTATATACATTTTACCGTGCTTATTTCATTTTGTCAGCCTATGGCGGTCAATTAGTTGTGACTTTTCTTTTAACATCGTCTTTTATCAGACGTTCTATCTTTGAAACCACACCGTCCTTTACCTGCTCAGGAAAGAAGGAATTGACGATGAAGGTTGTATTTCCAATTCTTTTTTCGCTCCGCAACGGCGGGGCGTATTTTTGTTCTTTATGTTCAAAGTTTGTATCTTTTTGCATAGATAACCCCTTTCATTTTTTAGTGGTTGAAAAACGAATAAAAGGGGCAAATACGGACGGCTGCTTGGCGTCAGCTCCACGGGAATTTCACCCTCACGCGGTTCTCGCGCGACCCTACCTATTGCCTGCGACGCCTCGCCACCTGAATATGGTTGCACGCTCGGGCTGTAGCTGTAAGGGAGTCTCATTATCCTGTCTGTGCGTCGTCGCCCGCAAGCTGCCAAACCTGCTTCACGTCCTCGTGTTTCTCGCTCGCTCCCTGGGGAGGTCGTGGCGCACCGTCCGTATGGCTCGTCACAAACAGATCGTATCCGTCTGCCCTATGCCGGCCGGGAATTATCCGCCCGGCGTTCTTGTCAAGGAGCTTCGGCAGCCCGCTAGGAAAGGGGGACTCACGGGTGCCTCCTGCGCTTTAATTCAGGTCAAAGCCCAGGATGGAGATAATCAGTTTCGTTTCCAGCCTTCTACGCAATTCTTCATCAACATAAGTGCAGTAGTTGCCGTTCTCGTCACGGCCTGTCCTTCTGCAAAGCGTAGCTATGTAGCCGGAATAATGACGGATCACCTCATTGACCGCGTCCGTTTCACCGTGGACGGCGGCCTCGATCACCGGGTACGGGATCATGCGGGTATGCTGGGTAGCATTACTCATCCGCTTCACCTCCCATCAGCTTTTTCAGCAGCCGATAGGCTCTCTGCCGGTGCGTGTTGACCGTTCTTCTTGCTATGCCCATGTGGTCGGCAATATCACGGTCGGCCATATCCAGGAACCAATACATAAGAATGATATTGCGTTCCTTTTCGGGAATAGCAGACAGCGCCTCGGCCAAACGGTCGTCCTTGACAAGTACGGTTTCTTTTCCAATCTGGAAGGAAGTGTACTCCCAGGGGTATTCATCGTAAACCGCAAGCTGCTCCATCGCACCTTCCGGCAGGTCGCTCATAGGTATTTCCCAAAGCGCCCTGTGATTGATATCCCTATGACCGTTGTTGGCCTCATGCTTCAACACCTTCTTGCAGAAGCTATCAAAGGTGTGCTGCTTATGGATTTCATGGAGATCAGGTTTCATTTTCTCACCTCCCTTCGTGCCGGGAGGCAGGTCCTTCTTTCCCCTTTCATCCATTACTGGTCTGGCGGAGGTGGGTTTTGGCCGATTTTCGGAAAATTTCTTAAAATTATTTTTTCTGTCGCTCATATAGCGTCTCCTTTCAATTCGTTTCGGGGTGATCTCGATAGCGAATTGAAAGGGCGGTGAACGGCAGCGATATGTACGGAAAGGCTTGTCCATCCTCATAGGCAGACGAACAACCTTTTTATCGATACCTCCTTGTTATGCGTTTTCGTGTTGCCGTAAAGAAGGAAGCGAAAAATGCTCGCTCGTCAAGAACTAACAAATTTCGCAAGACAAAACAAAACGCCCGACTCAAGATTTTGTTAATCTCAAGTCGGGCGTTAAGCTCGTATATTAAGTTTGGAGGTTTCGGGCGTATCAATTTTTTCATCTTTTCACTTCCTTTCGGCAGATTTCTTATGTGTCAATATAACAAAACACGGCGATACCTTTTCAGTACCACCGTGTTCGCTTGTAGTCGTCGATTGATCGACGGCTTTATTTTGCTTTGTCAAATTCTTATTGTCTAACTGTTTTACTCTGTGGGCTCCAATGGCTTGCCGGGGCCATCAATAGCGTGTTCGCTGTTGTCAGCGTTCGGATCGTGGGTAGCTCCGTAGATCAGTTTGTTTTTGAGTGTTTCATCAAAGAAGTCCGGATCATCCGAATGGGTAGAAAGGTAATATGTGTACCCTGCATGATCGAACACGGCATATCCGTGATAATCCTGCTCATATCCTAAAGTAATCCCTTCCGCTGCGTAATCAGCAGTTGTCTTTTCGCTATATCTGACAGCGTAACCGTTCATTTCCATAGAAGATTGACCGGACCACAGGGATGTGTCGATTGCGCTCGTGTCACCATTGAAGGAAATGAAACAATGGATATAGTCACCGGAAGAATGATCGTTAATGCTATCACCGTTGCTAAGGCTGACAGATAAGTTATGCCAATCCGGGGCATTATCGAACAAGCCATTTTCGGCAATTTCAAGGATGTATTCACTATGATACTCTCCGGGCATAGTGAGCTGAGCCAAAAGCAAATTTGTGCCGCAAACAGCTTCAATCTCATTGAGTTCGGTAGTTTGGAAATATCGCTGATCGTATCGAAAAACCAATACTTGCGAAGGAACACGTTGCGGTCAAGCTCCTTTTCTCTCCACAGAAAGGCGCTGATCAGTTTTCCGAGTTCTTCTTCCTCGATGTCCGGTGCTATACTGTGATCCGGCAAGGTCGCCTCGATCTCGGACAGAGATATGATTGCGTCGGCGGATCGTTTCATAGCGTTTGACGTCTCCAATTTCTTCAAGGACAGGTTTCGTGTGATCTTGCAGATAAAAGCTGTGAAGTTGTTTGGGCGAGTGGGCGGTATCTTGTTCCAGACCGTCAGATATGTATCGTTCACACATTCCTCGGAATCCTCGTTATTGAACAGCAGATTTTTCGCCACCCGAAAACACAGCTTGCCGTATTTACGGTCTGTTTCTTTGATTGCGTGTTCATCACGGGCAAAGTACAGCTCGATAATCTGTAAATCATCCATGTTGTTCACCCCCTTTGTGTGTACTAAAAGGCCTTTCACCCCATAAGTACGATTTTTTTGCGTTAGGTTGCAAAATTTCCGGAAATTTTTGAAAAATTTTTTAGAGAAGATAAAACGGCGATCCGACAGATAGTCAGACCGCCGCCGTTTGAAACATTGTTACTTGTGATGGCTGTTTCTATATTATTCAATAGTGTTTTATGTTTCACGGGATTTCCTTATTCCAGCGCTTCACCTATCCGAAAGCATTAGCGGTATCCTTCCGTTACAGATGCTGCGACGATTAAAAGGTGCGGATCTTTATCGATTCAAAATCAGTCCACGATTCATTTTGGGAAAGTTTTTCTATGCAGTTCACAGCCCTGATTATTATCTATAAGGATAACAACAATCTCATCACCTTCATATTTCAAATGAATAGTTAGATCATCGGGGTTTGCTTCTATTTCTTCGAGGGCTGATTTGATATATTCTTCCGCTATTTTGCTATTTATGTTAACTCCAAAAGAAAAATAATAGATCCCACTCTTTGTTTCGCATCTTACTCCATCTGGTTCGGCATTTTCAGAAATAACAGGACCATCTAAATTGCCAGGATCATCCAAACTAAATGGTTTCAATACTCCCACAATTCCAAATGCCACAAGGCATAGACAAGCTGCCATTGCAGCCCATTTTGTCCATACCGGAGCGTTGCGCTTAGCTTTTGCTTCGGGATCAGCTTCCTTGATATATTTCTCGTCTACTTTGCCGAGTACGTTCAAAATTCTTTCTTCTTTCATAGCGAGACACCTTCCTTCTCTAATAAATGTTTTAGTTCGTTGCGTGAGCGAAGCAAGGACATTTTCACTTTGCTTTCGCCCATACCATAATCGGTTGCAATTTCTTTGACAGGGCTCAGATACCAATAACGCCGCATAAAAATCTTGCGTTGCTCCACGGTGAGGGATGCAAGAAAACGGTTGAACACATCGACAAGAACCATATCATCAATGATGCTTTCCGTACTTTCTGTTGCCGGTATGCACTCATGCAGCTCGTCAATGATTAGTGGCACCTGCCCATTGCCACGCTTTTCAGCGGTTAATTGTTTGTACTTGTTCAAAGAAATATTGCGGGTGAGTTTGCCAAGAAATGTTTTGAGAACAGAGGGACGATGGGACGGCATACTGTTCCATGCGTTCAAATATGTATCGTTTACACATTCTTCGCTGTCCTCGTCGTTGTGCAGAACATTGAACGCAATATAGTGGCAGTATCGACCGTACTTCTTTGCTGTTTCAGATATTGCAGTTTCGGAGCGCTCCCAATATAAATCTACAATCTGCTTATCGTCCATTATCTCAACTCCTTTCCGAAAGCATTGAAGGCCTTTCACCCTAATACACAACAAAACTATCCTGCAGGTCACATAATTAGAGAAAGATTTTTGAAAAAACTTTTTTGTAGTAATATTATATCATGCCTTTTTGATTTTTTCGTGAACAATCTACAATATTTGCAATCAGGTCACGATTACCCTGGATCAATGGCAAGGTTGATATATCGTTTCCCGTTCTTCTCCGCATAGCGCATAGTCTGATATGCTCCGCCTGTTTCTCGCTCCACAAAGAACACCACCAGATCGGAACGGTCAACCATTTCACGGTTACGCTTTTGGTGTGCTCCCTTGAAGTGTCCTCCCGCCGAAGTACCGCAGACCTCCACTTCATCGTAGTAATTATGAAAGGCGTCCTCATTGTCCCGATACTCCGCCGTCTCGTAGGGCATGACCCAGACAAGAGCGCTGTTATCATCACGGATCGCCCGCTTGCAGCGTCTTACCGACGAGGAAACGAGCTGGTCAAATTCTCCGTCACGGCCGACCAGGAACTCCACATATTCCTTTTCGGTCAGCAGCTCACGGATCAGCTTTTCAAGCTGCTGCTCGATAGGAAAGGGACGGTCTATTATCCTGTGCCCGAAGAAGGACACCGTAAAAATGTTCATAGCAAAATACGCTCCATAAATCAAAATGCCCACCGAACAAACCAATGTCCGGTGGGCTTTCTCAATGACTCGACTATCCTTAAAAGACCCTTGCGGGCAACCGAGCCGGTTCTTACCGCATATAGCGGATCGTCGCAGCCCTTCTCATGTTCGGTGTGTATAGCGGTCATATAAGAAACGATTTTTAGTTTGACATAGCTTGTTGACGCCTTTTCTAAATACTATAAGCACAAAAATTTACATAATACGGATTTATAGTATATCACAAAACGGAAACAATATCAATAGTCTGTGGCAAATTTATTTGAATATTTATAGACTATATATAGCGTCAAAAAGGATGGAAAAGGCTATGAGCGAAATTGCAAAATCAGTAGGTCAACGAATTAGAAATTACAGAACACAACGGGGATTGAGCCAGGAAAAACTTGCGGAGTTGTCCGGCTGCCACCCGACATATATCGGCCAGGTTGAACGTGGCGAGAAAAACGCAACGCTGGAAAGCATTGAGAAGATCGCCTCCGCGCTGAATGTATCTCTGTCAAAGCTCTTTGAGAAGCTGGGAGGTCAGGAGGACGAAACCAGGGATATCCCCCTTGAATGTTACGAATTTCTCTCCGCTAAAACCAAAGAGGAACAGGAACACCTTTACCGTATCTTGCTTGAAATGGACAAGTACAAGAGAAACTGAATATTACCGAGGATGCCGCCTATCACGGGCGGTATCTTTTTTTGCTCATTTTTTGCGAAAAATCAGCCATTTTACCCCTTCCGAAGTGTAGTAAGGGTAAAGGGGGAAAGAACGAAAGAGTTACGATAGCAAGCACAGCAAGTGAGTACCCACTTGCGATTTTTCCGTATTTTCAGGTCCCTTGCCCGAAAATGAAAAATGCTTGTTGGGATATCCCAAACCCTTATACGAAACGGAGACGTTTTATGGCAAACCGAAAGCGGAACATACAGATGAAATTTTGGGTCACGGAGGAAGAAAAACGCCTCATTGACGAGAAGATGAAGCTGCTGCCGACGCAGAGGTACGGCGCGTACCTTCGCAAGATGGCGATTGACGGATATATCATCTATATGGATATGTCAAACCTGAAAGAAATGAACAAGACCCTGTTCTCCATCGGCCGCAATATCAATCAGATCGCAAAGAAGCTAAACGCCGGAGGTCCCGCGTATCAGGCCGATATGGACGAGATACGGGAAAGGCTGGATCAGATATGGCAGTTACAAAGACGCATCCTATCAAGTCAACGCTGAAAGCGGCCATTGACTATATCTGCAATCCCGAGAAAACGGACGGTAAGCTGCTCGTCTCTGCCTATGGCTGTGCCGCCGAAACTGCGGACATTGAATTTGCCTGGACCCGCCGCCATGCCATCGACAAGGGGACGAACCTGGGCCGTCACCTAATACAAGCCTTTGAGCCCGGTGAGGTCTCACCCGAGGAAGCCCACGAGATCGGTATGCAGCTCGCAAAAGAGATTTTGGGCGGCAAGTATGAATTTGTGCTGACGACCCATATAGACAAGGATCACGTACACAACCACATCATTTTTAACGCCGTCAGCTTTGCGGATCACAAGCACTACCATTCCAACAAACGGAGCTATCATGAAATCCGCCGCGTATCCGACCGGCTGTGCAAGGAACACGGTCTGTCCGTTGTCGTTCCCGGACAGGACAAGGGCAAGAGCTATATTGAACACCAGGCAGAGAGGAACGGCACCAGCTATAAGGCAAAGCTGAAAGCGACCATTGACCGGCTCATTCCCACCTGCAAGGATTTTGAGGATTTGCTTGCCCGCCTGCAGCGTGAAGGCTATGAGATAAAGCGAGGAAAATATATATCCTGCCGCGCCTCCGATCAAGAGAGATTTACCCGAATGAAGACCCTGGGTATCGACTACACGGAGGAAGCCATCACCGCACGGATCGCCGGTGCCTCCCGCCCGTCCCGTCAGCCGAAGCAGCGCGACGACCGTATCCGTCTGCTGTATGACCTCCAGACAAAACAAGGAGGGCTCCAACACTGGGCGAAGATACAAAATCTGAAACTGGCCGCAAAGACCTTCGCCTGGCTGGAAGAACGCGGGATAGATAACTATGCCGATCTTGAAAGCAAGGCGGCCTCCATCACCGAGAAGCGGGACAGCTCCCATACCGAGATAAAGACCATCGAAGCAAGGAGCGCGGAGCTCGCCCTTGTGATGAAGCACGCCGCCACCTATCGGAAGCTGAAACCGATCTACGATCAATACAGACGGTCGGGAGATAAAGAGAAATTTATGCGAGGCCACGAAAGCGAGATCATTCTTTTTGAGGCCGCCACCCGTGAGCTCAAACGCCTGGGCGCCGTTCCGCTGCCGACGACCGAGAGTATGAAGGCAGAGCTCGCCGCACTGAACGCCAAAAAGGAAAAGCTCCTTGCAGAGTATAAGACGGCGAGAAGTGAAGCCCAGGAATACGAGACCGTAAAAAAGAACGTGGATACTCTCCTGTCCGTCCCGAAGGACGACGAACCGAAGCGTACCCATCACATCGAATAGCCCCGCGCTTTTGCGGTGTTAGAATAAATTATATTTCAGGAGGTATCACCCTATGGAAAACAAACCCGCTATCATCGTGTCCGGCAACAAGAACAATATGCAGCCCTGGTATGAGGAAAAATGCAAGCGTGCCCTGGAAGAGCTCGCCCACCTTGCGGACACCATCCGCCGCCCCGGTGACGCACCGAACAACGGATGGCAAAGCAAACAGGAGGAAATGGAACATCACCTGGCCCTCGCCGTCAAGAGCGTGCTCGTCCTCTCCATCGTATCCTGCGGACATAATGGCAATATCGAGCGTGAAGATATTGACCTGATCGTGGATGAAGGATACGAAGGCTACAAGAAGGTGTTGGAGAAGATCACCCATGACGAGGCGTGAGGCGGTCGGGGCGTTTCTAAAAAACTGCCTGCTGCCGATCACAGCGGCGGTGCTGCTGTTCTTCATTTTTCGTTCCGCCTGCACAAAGGACGGGAGCGTGGACTATTTCCTCTTATGGCTCCTGTGCGGTCTGCCTTTTGGGATACACCGTATGTTTCTCTGGATCATCCCCGGAGGCCGTTCCTTCGGCGGGAGCATTGCCGTCTTTGCCCTGAACTTTCTGATCGGCGCCGTTATCGGCGGTGTAGTCCTCGTATGGCGGCTCCTGGCCGCCGTGTGGTATGTGCCGCTGACAGTATACCGGCTGATAAAGGGGTAAGACCCTGCATTATGGAAATGTGGAAAACTGCAAGGAGTTTACGCACATTCCCACAACGCCTGCTACTGCAAATATCTATCCTATCCTTTCCTATCCAAAAGAGAAAAAAGAGCATAAAAAAGACAGGGAGCGCAGCCCTCGGACAAACCGAGAAGCCGCGCTCCCTTTTTGAGTTTATAAAAGTGTTGATTTTGACCTCTGTATGACCTCCACGGGAGAAGAAAACCTCCGTAAAGGAAAACATATAGCCTACCTTCCGAAAAGCCGATACAGGAGATTATTTGACCGTTTTTGAACCCCTACCACTACACTTTTTCGATCTCTCCGAAGTGTAGCGGGGACAGGCTATCAGGATCACCCGGAAACTCTGCTTGCAGTCGTGGGTACAGCCACGGCAAACCTTGTTGTATTGCCGCCTGCCGTTCTCACCCAAGAAGAAGGACCACTCCTGCCTCCATTTCTTGCTCCTGCTCATAGGCTGCCATGCTCGGGCGTGCCGCGTCCTTCACGCGCCTTTTCGGGCGTGGGTCTTTCGGCACATTCCCGCTTTGCCTCGGCAAGACGTTCACGGATGGAGGGCTTTTCCTTTACCTCGTCACGGCGGCCGTTGTTGATCTGCCCGTCGATCATAGCGTAATCGTCCTCCACGGTCATTTCCGCCGTTTTGAGAGGATTGTCTCTTTCCTGCATTTCCGCGTTTGCTACGGCAAAGGCTCTGGTACCGTTTCCCATAATAAGAAACTGTCGGTTGTCAGACTGATGGTGGACGCCGTAACCGGCTGCCTCCATTTGTTCTTTTGACAGATCGGTGAGGGCGAAGCTGCCGCGCGGGGTCTGGATACGCTCGCCGGTCAGATGGTCGTCCGGCTGTTCGGGACGCAGGGTGAGCTTTGCCTTGTCCTCTGCGATAGAGGTATCCTGTTTCGGATCGTATCCCGTCTCGCGCTCATACTCGGCAATTCTGCCGGGGAGAACGTCGTCCCCGGTCTGTGCCATTTCCTCCAGCATTTCACGGAGGGCTGCGGTCTTGCCATCCAGGAGAAGGTCGGCAATAAGCTCCTTCTGTTCGTGGGGTTCGGGGTGCTGTGCCGCGTACTGCGGATCGTGCTGACGGAAAAACTCGTCAAGATCAAAGGCAAGGTCTGTCGCCATATCCATTTTATCGTCCATCGTAAGCTCCGGTTCTTCATCCTCAAAATTCATAACACGGTATTCCTCCGGGATACTCTCGATCTGTCCGTCGTATTCTTCATAGAAGCGGTCGCCTGTATCACGGACATAGCCGAAGTCGGTAAACTCGCCTCCTTCCTCCAGGGCAACGTCACGGCCGTATGCCTCGTAGTCAAAATAGCTTTCCAGATAGGACGGAATCTCCATAGCGCCCAATTCCTCGATGTAATACCTTCCCAGGTCGTCGTGATCGTGGATACCGGGGTAAACGTCGTAGCAATCCAGGTTATAGGTCAGATTTATCAAATCCTCCAGACTGCGCGTATGCTCGCCCATTTCTATTGCTGCCTGGAACTGCTCGTATTCGCTGGGGGTCATTTCATCCAGACGCGAAGCCAGATAATTGAGCTCGTCAAGGTTAACGTACTCGCCCAGCTTGTCATAGAGGCCGTCCACATAGCAATCATAGTCGGTTACAAACCATTCCTCATAGACGCAGCCAAACTCGTCCGCCTGCCCGATACCGATACGCTCAAAGACCTTTTTCATTTCATCAGCGGTGGTGGGAAACTTGACCCATTCGCCCACAAGCTCGCCCTCATTGTATTTTCCCAGGTTGGTTATAAAGGCGGCAAAGGGATAATCTTTGTCATATTCATAGTTCGGCATATATGCACCTCCTTCACTTGCTTTTTTTCTTCGGGAACTCCAGCTTAAATTTCACAAACTTTTCTCCCGTATCTTCCATAACTACGGTAGCGTCGTAGGTGTCGCCCTTCTTTTCGGACCACATACCTTTTACGGCGGTACGGCCTTTTTTCAAAAGGTCGGCCGCCATCTTCTTTGTCAGCTCCTTCTTGCGGGAAGTCCAGAAACGGTCATTCTTCCAGAGAACGAAGGAACAGGAACGATCGGAACACGCAAAATTGCTTTTGCCCTCATATACCGGCTTGCCGCAGCGGGGACAGTTGCCGATCACCTCTTTATCGGGGGCGAACAGTTTTTGTCCTTCCTCGGAAATATGGGAATAGGTCGATACGGTATCCTTCACCATAGTGCAGATACCGTCTATAAATGCGGCGGGGTCTGCGCTGCCTTTTGCAATCTCCGTTAGTTTCTGCTCCCATTCTGCCGTGAGCATAGGAGAGGTCAGCGGCTCGGGGAGGATGGTTACAAGGTTCATACCCGCTTTTGTGGGAATGAGGTTTTTACCCTTGCGCTCCACAAATCCCGCTGATACCAGCTTTTCGATAATGGCCGCCCTGGTCGCAGGAGTTCCCAGACCTTTACGCTCGGCCTCGTCCGGCATATCTGCCTTGCCTGCGTTCTCCATAGCGGAGAGTAAGGTATCCTCGGTAAAGGGTTTCGGGGGCTGGGTGTAATGCTCGGTGATCTCTGCGGATACGTTATCGTAGGTCTCACCCTCGGTAAGCTCGGACAGATCGGCGCCGCCGTCCTCGTCCTCCGGCTTATTCTTCAGGGAAGAACGGAAGATACGCTCGATCTCGCGCCATCCTTCGGAGAGGATATGCTTGCCTTTTGCCGTGAAGGTATGACCGCCGCACTCAAAGGAGGTCGTCACGTTCTCATAATGGAATGGCTCCGCAGAGGCACAAAGCAAACGACAACATACCAACAGGAACAAATTGCGCTCGCCCACAGGCAAAGCGGAAATATCCGCTTTTTCGGTCTCCATCGTGGGAATGATAGCGTGGTGGTCGGTCACGTCCTTGTCGGATACCATAAGCTCCACAAGAGGATAGAAGCTGCTGCACTTATCAAAGGGCGGCACCTTCGCCGCAAGGTGGATCACACAGGAAGCAGTCTCCGCCATGTCGGAGGTGAGATAGCGACTGTCGGTACGGGGATAGGTAAGCAACTTCTTTTCATAAAGGCTTTGCGCGTAATCAAGGGTCTGCTTTGCCGTGTACCCGAAAATGCGGTTGGCCTCTCTCTGCAGGGTGGTGAGGTCGTACAGCTTGGGAGGCTGTTCTTTCTTCTGTTCACGCTTAACAGAAACGCACACGGCGGATCTGTCGGCGCAAGCGGTTTTGACATTCTCGGCATCCTCCGGGGAGACGATCTTTTCCGAAACGGCCTCCACACCGTTCACCTTCAGGCGCACGTGATGATATTTTTCCTTGCGGAACATCATCGTTTTTGCCTCGCGCTCGGCAAGCATAGCCAGGGTCGGGGTCTGCACTCGTCCCACGTTCAAAGTACGGTGATACAGAACGGAGAAAAGACGGGTGGCATTGATACCCACCAGCCAATCCGCTTTTTGTCTGCAAAGTGCGGATTGATACAGAGCGTCATACTCCGCGCCCGGTCGCAGGTCACTCATACCCTCACGGATCGCGCTGTCCTCCATAGAGGAAATCCAAAGACGCTGAATAGGTTTGTTACAGCCGGTCATTTCATAGACCAAACGGAAAATGAGCTCACCTTCGCGTCCTGCGTCGCAAGCATTGACGACGGTATCCACGTCGGGGCGGTTCATAAGGGTACGGAGATTTTCAAAGGCCGCCTCCTTGCCGGGGGCGATCACATAGCGGAAGGGCTCGGGAAGAATGGGAAGGTCGTCATAGCGCCATTTCTTGAAATTATCGTTATAGCCCGCCGCGTCCATCGGGGAAACAAGGTGGCCCACGCACCAGGAAACGATGTACCCATTCCCCTGAAAAGAGCCATCGGCCCCGGATTTTACACCCAGGGCCGAAGCGATAGATTTTGCTACACTCGGTTTTTCTGCGATAATCAGCTTCATTCGATATCCTCCGTTTCATCGGTCGTATCCGTGTCGGTATCTTCCTCGATCAGATATTCTTCATCCTCCAGGTCAAAGTCGTCGATCTCGGAAGGTACTTTTGTTGTTTTGCCTTTCTTCTTTACCACAAGGAAATAGAAGGCCGCGCCGCCACCGCCTGCCAGGATCACAAGCACAAGGACGATCATACCGGCGTTTCCGCCCTTCTTATCGTCTGCCGGAGGCTCGGGATCGGTCGGTTCCGTAGGCTCCTGGGGTTTGGGCTCCACACCTGCACACTCGGTCATATTCGCCATACAGAGCGCACAATCCGTTTTAATGGCACCCGCCGCGCATTTATCGGAACAGGAACAGACGACAGGCTCCGTTTCGGTCTCGCCGTCCTCCATAAGTGCCATAAGGTCGGCTTCATCCACCTGGTTCAAGAAATGTACGGTATATTCGCCCTCGTCGTCACGGTCGATAATGAGATAGAACACGTTACCGTTTTTGGTCTGTACCGTAATGAACTGCTTGCCGCTTTCCTCGCTGCTGCCGATATCGTCAATGAGGGTCATATTTCCGTCAGGTGTGAGAGCGTTGCTGTTGCTGCCTATCTCTCCCATATCTCCAAACATACCGCCGAACATATCAAGCAGCCCCGCCAGCATATCGAAATCAAGGGAGAAGGAGGGCTCGCCGCCTGTATCCGGCTCCGTGTCGATGGGCTTATCCGTTACGGTGAGATAATCGGAATGAACGTAACCGATACGTTCAGGCAGAAGCACCATGATCCATTCGCCGTCTGTGCCGATCACGTCCACGGTCTCGCCGTTCTCAAGCTGGGTAAAGGCCCTGTTATCAAGACCGGCTCCCGTTCTCACGTTCAATCGGGCTCCGTTTGTGGTGACGGTTCCAACCTGTCCGGGTGACCTTTCTTCCTCCGAAACATTACCCATGCCGCCGATGAAGGATAGAACAGTATCCATAATGGCGTCAAGGTCAATGTCGGAAAGGTCGATCCCCTCCAAAAGAGAAAGATATTCCTCCGGTATCTGAAACTCGATATCCGCCGCTCCTTCGGTGGGCTCGGTATCCTCGATAATGGGCGGTTCCTCGTATTCTGCGCCGCCGTTACTTGCGAAGGCGGTCATAGAAAAAGCGGTGGTACACATCACCACCGCCAAAAGACAGGTCAAAAGTCGAAACATTCCTTTACGCTTCATCGTTCATATCCTCCGTTTCCTCGGGCTTGGCTCCGCTGTCCGCCGCCATCATATCCTCGGGCAGCGTAATGAGGCCGCTTGCGTATGCCTTCAGGAAGGCGGTGAGCTCCTTGTTATCCATCTTCACGGCCTTAACCATACGGACGATCTCCAGGTTTTCTTCCTCTGCAAGCTGCGCCTCCAGGGAACGCTGCTTTTTCTGCAGTTCCGCGATTTTTTCTTTCGTTTTCGCAATGCGGATTTTATCAACAGTTGCCATAGATTAAATATCTCCTTTCAAAAATCGGTCTTTCCAAGAATAGTTACGTCCCAGACCCTTGACCGTTTTGAGATTAGGCCGGGCGTTATCCTCCAGGGCGATAGCACGACGGAACAGGTCCGGGTGCTGCTCCCGAAGGTCGATGATTTCCTCCGCCCGCATACTCGGGCAGAAAAAGCAGGAGGATTTACCGGGCTGCGGCAAGCCTGCCGCCTCGATCTCCCGGATACAATCCTCCCGGTTCCATCCCCATTCCATCAGGGGATACCACTTGCTGTATTTGGGGTCTGCCAGGTCCCGCAGAAGGACCTTATCACTTCGGTATTGTTCGCCTGCGTCATAGCCGATGAACTTTACCACCTTTTTCCTGCTGCTCCACACCTCACGGCAAGGAGGATAGTTGTTGCAAAACTTCTCCTGCGGACCGATCTTGTGTTTTAAGGAACAGCGTTTGAAGCCATAGGCGATTGACGGAAGTGTTCCGCTTTGCAGACATTCATCCTCCAGCGTCAGCCTCCGTCCTTCGTGGTCTTATATACCCGCGTGATCTTCGGCATACCGTGACTTTCAAGCCATCTATCCATAACGTCAAGATAGGTGTGTGTGCGGATGCTCGCCGCCCGTATCCGCAAAGAGGATCAGGTCCACGGGGATACGGTGCTTTTGCAGCCCCACAAGTAAGGCGGTGCTGTTCGCGCCGCCGCCATAGGAAACGATATTAAATCAAGCTCACCTCCGATCAATCAAAAGGCGGTCTGCCGAATGCGTAAAAGTGCGACTGCCAATAGCTCGTATTGATATCGGCATACTGGATTGGGTCGCCGCAATGCAGCATTTTTCCGCCGCCTACATAGATACCCACGTGGGAAACACCCGGTGTATCGTAAGTACCTGTAAAAAAGATCAGATCGCCCGGTCTTGCATTTGCGGACGATACGGGAGTGGAAATGTTGTATAGCCCCTGGGCTCCCAGCCTGCCCGTGTTGCAGACGCCGCTTTCCGTCAGCGCCCAGGATACAAAGCCGGAACAGTCAAAGGAAGTGTTGGGATTGCTGCCGCCCCACACATAGGGATACCCGATATATTTCTCCGCCTCCGTAATGAACGCCGCAAAGGTTTCATCCTCCAGGGCAGAAGCGGGGATATCGTAGGTCTGCGGTGGGTTCGTGTATTTCTCCACATAGGAGGACGTCGGGAACAAATCCTCACGATTTCCCAGAGTTGACATATAGGCCGCATACAGGGACAGGGTTTCTTCGCCCATAATATACACCGGCACGTGGGAGAGATTGAAATTTTCCAGCTTCACATTGCAGATGTAATAGGTGTATGGCACCTGGACCTCATACTCGTATTCCTCGGTTGTGGTCTCGCCGGTCTCCGGGTCCGTTACCGTTCTGGTTCCTGTCCGCGTTTCCGTCCGATACCTTGTTTCGGTCTCCACCGTTTCGGTAAGGATATACTGCTTTTCAAACAGCATAGCAAGATCAGCCGTTATCTGTTCAGAGGTGAAAGTACCCTCATGCAGCGCCGACAGAATGGAGATCAGCACATAGGGATCATGCTCGATATCGTCCAGATCATAACGATATTCATCATAGCCGGGATTTAGGGACTCGTAATTGTCGAGCTTATATTGAAGCTCCGCCTCCATAGCAAGATAGGCATTTTCCGCCGCATAGATATCCGTATCCTCCGAGAGATAGGAGGACGAGAACACGGTGCCCGCGCCGCTGCCTAACATCATCGTACAGGATGAGATACCGCCGATCAGAAGGAACACCACCGCCGCGATCGCCACGACTATGAGAATGACCTTCCAATTATTTTTCACAAATACCGCCGCCCGCTTTGCCGCCTCCTTCGCGCGGATCGCCGCGCTCTTTGCGGTCTGGGCTGCTTTCTTTGTGTTCTGTCCGGTCTTGCGTACCTCCTTCGCGTAATTGTGCTTGATACGCTGTTTCTGTATAAAGCGGGAAACGGGGTTGGAGGCCGCCAGCCCCGGATCATCGTGGAGCGCCTTTTGGTAAAGATACTCCGCGTTTGCCTTGATAGACGCCTGTTCCGCCTTCGCCGCGTCCCGCCAGGGTTTGGTTTTGTGGTGTCGGATGGCAGAGCGTACCTTGCTGCCGGTGTAGCTCACGGCACTTTCCGCCAGGAGCTCGCCCTTGTGTCCTGCCTCCACACCCACGTTATCCTGTTCGACCTGCCGTATCTTGCTGTGCGCCGTCGCCCTTAGCTCCTGCATTGGTCGGGATAAAGGGCTATGGTGCAGCTTGCCGTTTGGCTTTTTCTCCACTTCTTCAAAGCGAAGCCGTGTTTTTCCTTTGCCGGTCGTTTCATCGAAGGTTCGCTCTTTGCGTATGACCTTTTTTGTGGGGATGGCCGCTTTTGCCTTATCCAGCTTATCCGCCGCCTTGTCGGAACGGTCGATATACTTTTTCATAGCAGGATCGGCGCGTTCCTCGTCGGTAAACTGTAAACGAGAAGAAGGACGGCGCCTTGCCGCAGAACCTTCCTTGACCGCCTTGTCGTCGGCCTTCGCCTGTTTCTTTGCGGAAAGATGGGTATGGTGTTCCGCCGCACGCGCCGCCAGATCGACCGCCGCGCTTGCCGGTTCCTCCGATGAAGCGGACAAATCCACCTCAGGATCACGGGAGCTTATATTTGTTACCTCGCCCGTGGCGAGATTTTCCGTTACCGCGCCGTCGTGGGTCATTTTCTGCGTAACCTTATCCGGCGCTTTCAATTCTTTCATAGGCAATCACCGTCCTTTCCGTAGGGGCAGATATCCACACAAGCCCCGGTCTCTATTGCCGCGATATAGCGGAAGATGGGATATGCCTGGGGAGGACAGACCGCATTCCCAAGCGTTTTCAGTCGCAGGGCGCGGCCGTCCATCCTTTCGGTCATACGGGGGACGCCCTCGGGCTCTCTTGCCCAGAGGATACGTCCGTCCATCCCTTCGGGAAGCCCATCAGCCATTCCACCCAATCGGGGTTCAGGGCTGAATTGTCGGAGATCGGCTGCTCCAGGGAGATCATTTGCGCTGACAGGTTCCCGTCCTTCTTCTTCGGATCGAAGGCCGAGGGTTTCAGAGTGGAACGGAATCCGTCCGACGCAACGGGGGTCAGATAGAATACCGCCGCCGACAGCGGAAGGCTCCAGATCGCCCCGCTTTTGTTCCTCTTGCGGAATATCCCACCGTCCGACAGGAACACATCCAGGTTTTGCGCATCCCTGCCTGTGCATTTGTCGGAGGCAAGGGGTGTGGGAAACATCAGCCGCGACGATAAAAGTTCGCTGGCGCTCATGCCATGCGCCGACGCCGCAAGCCGGAAATACGAATGGGAGAACAGCGTATCCCGCTTTTGCCAGGTCAAAGATCGTTTTGTCGAGCCCCATATTGATGAAGCCAGCAACATTTTCCCCAAGCACCCAACGGGGCCGCAGTTCGGTAATAACGCGGCACATTTCCGGCCATAGGTAGCGTTCATCCTCAAAACCTTTTCTTCGTCCGGCTGTTGAGAAGGGCTGACACGGAAATCCGCCTGATATGACGGTGACTGTTTCAAGTCCTGTTTTCTCAAAAAACGCCTCCTTCGTGAATGTAGTAATATCCCGGAACCTGGGAACGTCCGGCCAGCGCGCCGATAGGACGGAGTGCGGAAAATCCGCCCATTCACACTGACAGACGGTTTCAAACCCTGCGGCCTCCGCCGCAAGGTCGAGACCGCCTATGCCGGAAAACAGGCTCACGTGGGTCAAATTAACTTTGCTTGCCATTGTCTTTTCCTCCGCCGTCCGCAATGTCGGACAGCTTTGTAGTCATAATGGCGTAGAGCTCGTTATCCTTCGGGAAGTTATCCACGAATGGCAGGATCACGTTACCGAAGAAGATAAGCCCCTGTCCGGGTCCCGCGTTTGAGATATGCGCTGCCTGCTGATTAGAGATATTCAGGCGTTCACAAAGTATCTTGCGGTCGCCGCTTGCCTGGTTGAGAAGGTACACAAATCGCTGTTTTCAAAGATATTCTCAATCTCCGGGGAGGAAAGAAGATCCTTGATATTCTGCGTGATACCCGTGGGGATACCGCCCCATTTACGGAAGCGTTTCCAAATCTCCACGCTCCAGGCTCCCACCTCGCCGCGCAGCAGAAGGTGGAACTCGTCAACAAAATACCAGGTGGATTTGCCCAGGTCTCGGTTTTGGGATACTCTGTTCCATACCTGGTCCTGAATGACGAGCATACCCAGGCTTTTTAATTGCTTGCCCAGCTCCTTGATATCAAAGCATACAAGGCGATTGTTGATATCCACGTTCGTTCTGTGATTGAACACGTTGAGCGAACCGTGGACGTAAAGCTCCGGCGCCGCCGCGACTCTCTGTGCCTCGGGCTCGGGCTGCCGCTTGATCTCGTCGTACAGGTCCTCCAAAATCGGCATTGTCTCCGGTCGGGGGTCTGCCATATACGGACGGTACACGGTACGGACAGCTCTATCAATGAGTGTCTTTTCCACCGGCTCCAGCCCATTCCTTCCGCCTGCCGCAAGCTCGCAGAAGGACAGAATGAAATCGGATTTAAGGGCAAGCGGGTTGTCGTCCTCGCTGTAATTGAGGTTGATATCCATAGGGTTGACATACTGCGTACTGGTGGGTGAAATCTTGATAACCTGACCTTTCAGCCTATCCACCAGCGGGAAGTATTCCGCCTCGGGATCGCAAATGAGGATATCGTCCTTCGTGCTCAGGAATGTTCCCAAGATAGACCTCTTTGCCGAGAAACTTTTGCCGCTGCCCGGTGTGCCGAGTATCATACCGTTAGGCGTTTTCAGCCTTTTTCGGTCGGCAAGGATCATATTGCCGGAGGTGGCATTGAGACCGTAATACAGAGCCTCGCCGCCGTGGAAAATCTCCTGTGTGGTAAAGGGAACGAACACCGCAACGGAGGAAGTGGTAAGACCTCGCTGTATCTTGATACGGTTGAGACCGAGAGGCAGGGCCGATACGAAACCGTCCTCCTGCTGGAAATCCAGGCGCACAAGCTGACAGTTATATTTCTGCGCCACGCTCGCCGCGCGGAGAAGGTCGTTATCTAACTTCTGCTTGCTGTCTGCGAAGTTCACCACAAGGAAGGTAAGGAGAAACATTCTCTCATTTCTGCTTTGCAGATCACGGAGGATATTCTTTGCCTCGCCTGCGTAGGTGGCAAGGTCGGTGGGGATGATATCCATATCGAACCCTTCACGGACCGCCTTTTTCTGTGCGTCGATCTTCATACTGTCAAGATCGGTGATCTTGCGCTTGACCGTCTTGATCGCCTCGTTCTGGTCCATACTGCGGATATGGAGACTGACGAGAATATTACTGTCGGTATCCAAAAGCTCGGTGAGAAGTCTGTCGTCCATCTCGGGCGCGCTGATCTGCAAAAAGGACGCGGCGCAGAATTTGTCCGCCATCGTAAATTTCCTCGACTCTCCGAAACGGAAGGAGGACGGGGCGACAAAATCCTTGACCGAGAGGCCCGACGGTGCAAGCCAGCTCCATTCAAAGGAAAACCGTTCGCCGTCCGGGTGGAGGATACTGTGCAGCACCTCCAGCCATTCGCGGCCGGTCAGTTCTTTTGCCAGGGCTCCCATCACCTTGAAATGGTTGAGAGCGTCGGCAACGATACGGGAAAACCTCGCCCTTGCCGTCTTGATATCCTTTGCCTCGATGGTGAGAACAAGGTATTTTGTTTTGATACGGCCGTTGTTGCCGTGTTCAAGCTGACCTCGGAGCATTTGCGTGTAGCACTCGCGGATATGGTCGAAATCGTCGTTTTGTGCCGCGATTTCGATACGCTTTACGAAATCCTCACGGTTCATTCGGTGGCTCACAAGGGAGAGCTCCAGACCGATAGAAGCGTCGTGGGCGTTATACATATCGCAGAGAGCTTCAAAAATTGCCGTCTGATCGTCGGGCTTGGCAAGCTGATAATTTACGTCCTCAAACTCGATACAGCGGGACCAGCTTTTTTCATCCAGACGGCACAGACCGTCCGGGTACATTTGACGGAACGGTAAGGTGTCCTGCGCCGTTCTCGCCTTGCCGTCGCCCTTCGCATTTTCGATAATGCGCCTGATCTCACGCTTTTCAGCGTTTGTCAGCTTTACCTTCGGTCTTGCCGCCTTGACTGCCTGCGGCTCTTGCTTTGGCTTTACGAACAACAGCCATCACCTCCTTTTCTGTCTGCATTTGCCGCTTGACCGCGGCATAAAAATTGTTTGTCTGATAGGGTCGCTCCTTCGTTCTCGTAAACATTGAACGGATGATATGACCGCCGATCACCTCCAGGGGTTGGCCGTGACGCTCATACATAGCGAGAAGAAAGAACGGGAGCATGACTAAGATCATGCAGAGGGTGGCGGCGGTGGTATTGATAACCGCTTTGAGCAAAAAGAAAAGCGGTACTCCTATGAGTGCCGCCGCGCCGAAACATATTAGCTGCCGTTTGGTGAGACCAAACATGACTTTGCTTTTGACTTTGGTTAAGTCTTTGGGAATGGTTACATACGCCATTATCAGGCCTCCTTCTTAATGGGCTCCGAACAGACTCTTTGAGAGGCTGCCGGTCTTAAAAAGTGCGAAACACAGAAGCACCGTATATCCCATGCAGCTCCAGATGGCGCCGGAGATATTCCCGGTCGTGCCGATGGTCTGAATGAGAACGGAATAGATCGCCACGCACACCATAATGAGAAACGCCTGAAACGCCAGAGCGAACAGAGATTTTAAGTAATTCTGCCCGGTGGAGCTCCAATCACGGTTCGTCATAGTGGCAAGGGGGATCGGTCCGATGGAGGTCGTTAAATACACCTCGATCATGCGTCCGTAAATGACGAGCATAATACAGATGGAGAGTGCGTTCATCGTCAGCCCCACGAAAAGGGACTGGAACCATAGGCCGAAAAGTTCTCCTGTGCCGAGGGCTTCAAGCTGTGCCTCCATGTTGGATATTACGGTGTTCACGTCAAGGGCGGTGTTTCCGATGATAACGCCGGAGGCGCTGTTTACCACGCTTTGGCCCACGTCGAAGATACCCATGACGATATTCCAGGTGTTGGTTACGATCAGCACGGCGCAGAAGGTCTTGAAAATCCACTTGAAGAACATCCAGGTATCCACGTCGTGCATATTATTCTTTTCTGTCACAAGCTGGATCAGCTCATAACACATAACGAAAGTCAGGATAACCCCGGCTATCGGGACAATGACCGATTCTGAAAGATTGCGGATCATGGAATAGACGCCGCTGTTCCAATTCAGCGGCGTCTGTCCCACTTCTCCGGCGATCTCGCTTACTTTATCGTTCACTGTGTCGAACATGCCCGACAGGTTTCCTGTGATACCCTCAATGAGCAGCCCCCTGAGCCACTCATTGAGTTTGTCGAGTATGCCGCCCATAAGCGATCACCGCCGGACGATTAACCGAACAAACCGGAGAGCAGAGGTACGAGGGTGATACCGATGAGGGCAACACCGCCGCCGGCCATAAGCTGCTTCATACCCTGGGACTTGGCACCGGGGTTGTCGTTGCCGTAGCCTTCCAGAAGGTTGATAACACCCCAGATACCAAGACCGGCACCGAGAGCGATAACGAGAGTCTGCAATACACCAACTGCGCTATTGAAAAATTCCATAAAGTAAATCCTCCTAAAAAATGTTTTTGATTTTGGTTTTTATGTGGTTACGTCGATCTCGTACACATCGAAACGGTCCGTAGGCTTTACCACGGCGCGCTGTTTCTTCATGTACCTTTCCATGTCAAAGACATTTTTAGGGTCGGCGTCGGCTGTGTATTTGTAGTTCGGGTGCCTTGTGAGGTCGTATTTGTCCGAGAAGAAGGGACGCACGCCTCGCAGCATAAAAATACACTTGCCTCCGTCCATAACAGCAAGTTCGTCCTGGGTCATCAACTCCTTTCCTAATTTCTGATAACTGAGACCGTGGGAGATTTGCGTACCTCTGTTTTCGGATCGGTTGTAGCTGTCGATGGTCTCTTTGCCCAGCAGCTCCGATATCTCCTTCAGGGTCGTTTTCTCCTTGCCTCCCAAAAACAAGGTACTGTCGCAGTTGCCCACAATGGTATCCGCGCTGTCCTTGTAAATGGCTTTTAACTGACTCTGCGATTGCAGAATGATGGACGCCGATATTTCACGGCTCCGGATGGTGGCGATCAGCTTGTCAAATGCGGGTATCTGTCCGATATTCGCAAATTCGTCCAGGATCAGACGGACGTGGACGGGTAAGCGCCCGCCGTAGAAATCATCAGCCTTGTCGCAAAGAAGGTTGAAAAGCTGACTATACATAAGGGCGGCAACAAAGTTAAAGGTGCTGTCGGTATCGCTGATGATAACGAACAGCGCCGCCTTGCTGTCGCCCAGAGTATCAAGCTCCAATTCGTCATAGGCCATAAGCTCCCGCAGCTCCTTGATATCGAAGGGAGCGAGACGGGCGCCGCAGCTAATGAGGATGGATTTTAAGGTCTTGCCCGCAGCCATCTTGAATTTCTTATACTGCTTGACGGCGAAATGGTCCGGGTCTTTTTCCTCCAGGTCAGCAAAAAGGAGGTCAACGGGGCTTTGGTATTCCTCGTCGTCCTCCCTGGCTTCACTGGCATTGATAAGATCAAGCAGCGTTATGAAGTTTTTTTCGTCCTCCGTGGCCTCATACCAGATATATCCGATCAGTGCCGAGTAATAGAGGCGTTCCGCCTTTACCCAGAAATCTTCACCGGATTTGTCGCCCTCGCCTTTGGTATTCATAATCAGGGCGTTTACCAGCTTCAAAATATCCTTTTCGGATCGGATATACGCCAGAGGGTTATATCGCATAGATTTTTTGAAATTTATGAGGTTCAGGCTTTTAATGCGGTATTTCTTTCGCTCCAGGAGGCGTCCCACCTCGTTTAAGATCGTGCCTTTCGGATCGGTTACGACGTAGGAGGAATGGCATTGAAGGAGAGAGGGCTTGCAGAAGAAGCGTGTTTTACCGCTGCCACTGCCTCCGATCACAAGAATGTTTTTGTTTCTCGCGTATTTGGGCTGTTTCGGTCTGCTTGACATTGTGATACGCTCGGTCTGCGTGATGGGGATATTGTTGAAAAAATCCTCGTCCACAAACGGGGCGATATCCGCGGGCGTGCCCCATCGGGCGCTGCCGTACTCCACACCGTGGCGGTATTTCTTTGCGTTCTTGCCCTTGAAATGCACGATCAGGCGGATAATGACCGCACCCGCAATGCCGATCAGGAGGTCAAGAAGGTGGAAGCTGGGCGCGAGGGAGGAAAAAGCATTTGCAAATCCGTCCCCGATGGAGAGTATCTTTGCGGAAAGGTTCGCACCCGGTGCCAGACGGAAGGCCTGGGATACCTTGTCGAAGGGATACACGAACAGCACATACGGGAGGTTGGTTAGAATCAGTTTTTTCACGTTCATAGCTGCACGCTCCGATCTTTGACCTTGACTTTCTCCCGGTCAATGGTTCTTTGTTCCGCCCTCTGCGCCGCCTTTTCCTTCGCCTTTGCCAGACGCTCCCGGATGGTCGGCTTTTCCTCACGGGTCATTTTCTTTGCCGCAAACTCCTGGAAGGCTGCCGTGATCGCGTCGGCGTCCCGGCTCTTGAAGAACACCATATACCGCGGCTTTTCCGCCGTGGTGTCTTTCTTCAGGGCGAAATCCACGTGGTACTTTTTCGCGACCGCTGTAAACGCCTTGATATTCTTGTCGGTGATCTCGATATTCGCCAGCCCCGCGTTCTGCCCCGCAAGCTGTTTCAGGCTTTGCTTGCCCCGGTGTATCTTTGCGCCTTTATTTTTCTGCGCGTCCAAAAAGGCTTTGAGTGCTTTTTCAAGGGTGTGCTCGCTGATCTTGGCGCCGTCAATGATAATGGCTACTGCCTTGCCGGTTACTTCTTCCTGCATTTACTCACGCCCCCTTCGTCCGTCCTCGTACATATCGTGCTGTACCAGGGAGGAATAATAGCTGTTGATGGTGGAGGGTGCATTGTAGAGCGCTGCCAGGAGATATTTCTTGATATTGCGGACATAGGTGGTGTTGTCCCTCATGCAATCCATCACGTACTGAACGTGGGAGCTGTCCAGCTTCAGGAAACGGGATTTTACCACCTCCGCCGGATAATCGTCACCGGCTATGCGGATCGTACGCCTTGCCGAGCATACGGTATCCACGATGAGCTCCGCGATCTCGTCAAGCCTGTCTCGGTCGATATGCGTATCCTGAATGAGAATGTCATAGTCGATATTCTCCAAAACGATCTCACGATATGTTTCTCTCGCTCCCATCCCATCCGTTCCAATCCGTGAGCGTGTGCGCTCACCGCCTCCCGTGGGGGCTGGGGGATTTGATGGGATAGGATTTGATGGTTCAGTAATTGATAAATCAGTATTTGATTCATAGTTACTTGATATATCTATATTTAATTGTGCGGGGTTTTCCTGTTCAGGTTTTCCCAAGACAGGGTTATCCAAGATTGGATTTACCTGAACTGGGTTTTCCTGTTTAGGTTTTTCCCGTTTAGGTGACGGTTCTATGGGCTGTTCCAAAATGGTGTACTCGATGGCTCCGAGCTGACCGTTTTCGTTTCGGACACGCTCACGGATCACATACCCGTGTTCCTCCAGCTCACGCACTCCGGCGCATATACTGTCCACGCCATCCTTGCAGATATGAGCAAGACCTTTTGTGGTGTAGTCCCATTCCTCCGGCAGAGAGAGCATAAGGGAGAGCAGCCCCTTCGCTTTCAGGGACAATCCCGTGTTACGCAGATGATGGTTCGACATGACCGTGTAATCACGGGTCTTGTCTATGCGGAATACTGCCATTTCCGTACCTCCTTCCTGTAAAAATGAAAAGTGTTGTTTTTCGGTGTTTTCGCCGTCTGTATCCCTCCGTTATCCTTCGCAAAGGAAAACACCCACGCCCATCACGGAACGCAAGGCACAGAGGAAAGAACAGCGATTTTTTCACCCTAATTCATACATTTTTTCAAAGGCACAAGGAAAACAGGGCATAAAAAAACGCCATAGGATTTTTCACCTACGGCGTAAGAACAGGAAAAGGGCGCTGATATTTGCGTATCAGCGCCCTTAATGCCTGTCAGTATTTGATTTTTTCGACTTCGCACCGTGTTTGTACCTTGAAAAACATTGATATTACTGACTTTTTTAATGTTTTCTTATCTGGTACTAACATTTGGGGCAGCCCTTTTTTATACCGGGCTAGTAATAAGGCTGTATCCCATGATGACATACTCCCAAACCAATTGGCTCAGGAAATTATTAATAGATTGTTCATCGATTTTTTACAAGTTTATTGTAAAATAATCTTGGCAGCCCATGTTTTGATGATGGGTTCATCTTAACCTTATAATATTAACATGAGCGGGAGTATTTGCTGAATAGTACAGAAATGAGGCTGATGCAGGATATGAATACCATGGCCAGGGTTCTAGTTGTGGATGATGATATAAACATATGTGAGCTTATCAGAATCTACCTGGAAAAGGAAGGCTTTCAGGTGACTGTATGCTATAACGGCCGGAAAGCCATTCAGATGTTCAAGGAAGAGACGCCGGATATCGTGATTCTGGACATCATGCTTCCTGGGATGGATGGCTGGCAGGTGTGCCGTGAAATCAGGCGATTAAGTGATATTCCAATCATAATGCTCTCGGCAAAGGATGAAACCTTCAACAAGGTTCTTGGACTTGAGCTGGGAGCCGATGACTATATGGTAAAGCCCTTTGAGCCTAAGGAACTGGTTGCCAGAATACGTGCCGTTTTAAGGCGGTTCGAACGGCATGAAGATATGCCGGATCAGCTTGTTTTCCCGGGTCTTATGATTAATAAGTCCACATACTCGGTTAAGATAAATGGAAAGGATGTGGAGATGCCTCCCAAGGAACTGGAGCTCCTTTATTTTCTTGCATCAAACCCAAACAAGGTTTTCACGAGGGAGCAGCTTCTAGAGAATGTGTGGGGGTTTGATTTCTTTGGTGATACCCGCACAGTGGATGTGCATGTGAAAAGACTCCGGGAAAAGTTTGAGCCAGATGAGTCCAGGTGGTACATTAAGACGGTTTGGGGTGTAGGCTACAAATTTGAGGTGAAATAATGAGGAAATCCCTCTTTGGTAAGGTATTAGCCATATTGGTGGCGGTGCTTATTGTCTGCTTTTCAGTTACCGGAGTCCTGTTAGGCATTGGTCTTAACAGGCTGTCGGCTGACCAGAAGGCTGAACAGCTTCAGATGGTGGCTGAAAAGACAGAACAGGCCTTGGGCTATTTTTTGAATCAGTTGAACGGCTTTGTGGACACAGAGCTCTTTACCAATTATCTGGAGTCCATTGCGGAAAACTCGGGTTCGGTTATATGGGTGGTCAGAACCGATGGGTCCATCCTGTTCTATTCCTCTACACCGGCATCAGTTGTCAATAACCTTGAGAGAAATGTTGATGGATGGTACAGCCTTCCGGAGGATTGGGAGTATCAGCCCCGTAGACGCGGTTACAGCTACCAAAGCGGCGATTTTTATGGTTTGTTCAGGGATACGGGTGAGAAATGGGTCACTGTATCCAGAAACTTCAGCATTACGGGGATACCCCCCCATGGCATAACAGCCGAGGGTATTATACTGGTTCATTCCAAGCTTCCTACCATGAGTAACACTAAATACTCAATCCCCAGAATATTCCTAATATCGGGGGGTATAGGTTCTTTGGCGGCATTGATGCTGGCTTTCATATTATCGCGCCGTATGGTCAAGCCTCTGACCGAGATGAGGCAGGCTGCCAGCAGAATTGCATCAGGAGACTTTAATAAGCGCATCACCATCCGAGGTGAGGATGAGATCGCAGAGCTTTCCCGAAGCTTCAACTACATGGTGGATGCGTTGGAAAACCTTGAGAATACTCGGCGTGAATTCTTAAGCAATATATCCCACGAACTCAGAACCCCCATGACCACCATCAAGGGGTTCATAGACGGTATACTGGATGGGGTCATCCCGCCCGAAAACCAAAGTACCTATCTTTCCATCGTCCGTGATGAGGTTAAACGGATGGAGAAGCTTGTAAACGATATTATGGATCTGGCAAGGTTTCAGGCAGGGGATAACAGGCTCAACATAACGGTGTTTGATATAAACGAAAGGATAAGACGCAGCGTTATCAGCCTCCAGCAAATGTTCATTAAAAAGAATCTGGAGTTTATGGCAGAATTCGAAACCGAGCGCCTTTTTGTCAAAGCAGATGCGGACGCCATTCAGAGGGTTTTACTCAATCTTCTTCACAATGCCATCAAGTTTACTCCTGAAGGAGGGAAGATCATTGCGCGGACATATACAAAAAATAAAGTGTATGTGGAGGTTGAGGATAACGGACCTGGTATACCCAAAGAGGAACTGCCCCATATTTTTGACCGGTTTTACAAGGCCGATAAATCCCGGGGTCTTGACAAGACAGGCGTTGGTCTCGGCCTGGCCATTGTCAGAAACATTATGCTTTCGCATGGTGAAACCATCAGGGCTAAAAGTGAGGAGGGCAGAGGTACGAGTTTCATATTGACCCTACCTGTCGCCGATGAGTCGGAGATATACAAATAGGTATCCGGAGATTATGTTTACAATTTATTCATACGGAATACATAATTTTTGTCTATAATTAAACCAACGAATTAAGAAAGGAGATGTCAGTATGGATGGATTTGAAAATCGTGACCGAAACAGTTTTCAGACCCATGAGGATCCTTCAGGAGAAGACAGATCCTTTGAGAATGATCAGTCTCACTACAGATATAAGGTCAATCCTGTAAGCCAGCCGTATGAAGATAGGTATGACGACTTGAAGACATCCTCATTCTATAATGAAGGTTATAAAAAGCCGGGTAAGGGGAAGCTTAAAGGGTTATTGGTTCCCTTGCTCATTGTAGCCCTGATAAGTTCCATGATTACAGGAGGTCTGGTAGCCTCATATTTTACCTTTGTTTCACCTTCGATAAATCAGCCGGAAGCAAGGAATGGCAGTTCAGGTGACAATATAGTGCCGGAGAATACAGATGTTAAGAGGGTGGAAATTGTAAACACCACCGAAACTCCCGTGGTTGCAGTTGCGGAGAAGGCCAGCCCGTCCATTGTGGGTATCGCTGTCAAATATGCCTACAGCGACATTTGGTTCGGCCAGCATGAAGGTAACGGTCAGGGATCGGGCATAATCTACAGAAGTGACGGCTACATTATCACCAACAACCATGTCATTGAAGCCGCCATGGATGGAGACAGCAAGAACAAAATCTCCAAAGGCTCTTCTATAAAGGTTATTCTCCCCAATCATGTGGATGAACCCTATGATGCGGTTGTTATAGGCAGGGACGCAAAAACCGATATAGCCGTCCTCAAGATAGATTTGACAGATTTACCCGCTGCCGATTTCGGGGATTCGGATAAACTGAAGGTGGGTGAACTGGCTGTAGCCATTGGTAATCCGGCCGGGCTGGAGTTCATGGGTTCGGTAACAGTAGGGTATATAAGCGGTCTTAACCGTTCCATAACCTTTGATGACGGCAAGAGCATGAAGCTTATTCAGACCGATGCGGCCATCAATCCTGGAAACAGTGGCGGTGCACTGTTAAATGCCAGTGGGCAGGTGATCGGTGTGAATTCTGCCAAGATTTATTCCGGCGGATATGAAGGTATCGGGTTTGCCATTCCCTCCAACATAGCCCGCGAAGTAGCCGATTCGCTGATAGAAAGCGGCTATGTCAAAGGCAGACCACAGATTGGAGTCACCATTGATCTGAGATTCTCGGAAGAGATTGCTAAAATGAATGGTGTTCCCTATGGTGTACTTGTTTTGGATGTATCTCCCCTGAGCGCAGCCTTCAGAGCTGGAATCAGACCCGGAGACATCATCACAAAATTCAACGGCGCCTCTGTTACCAGCTTTTATGAGCTTGAAGCCGAAAAGAATAAATTCAAAGCTGGGGATACTGTGGAGATAGAGCTCTACAGAATGCCTGAAAAGGGGAAACCCTCGGACGGAACCTATAAAACAGTAGAGATTACCCTGGATGAGGATCAGGGATAGTATTGATATCACATCATGACATAGTGGTGTAAATAACCTGGCCGGCTGAAGAGACTCAGCCGGTTTTTTTTACGTTCGTTACATTTAACCGAACGTTGGTTACATTTCGTCAAAAATATAGTGTTTTCATGCTATACTTGAGGAAATTGGCGGACGGTGATGGCATGCTGGATAAATGCGGTTCCAGGATAGCTGGTGTATTGTGCGATAATCGCATTATAAGAGAAGAAGATAAAGAGATTATCGTGTATGGATTGGATGCCCTGCTGTCCACCTTAATAAATCTTGTCATCATCCTTGGACTGGGGCTGATTTTAGGACAGCTCAGACAGACAGTGGTTTTCCTGCTGTCCTTTGCCGCTCTTGCTAGCCGCTTTACAAGCTGCATTATTATTGTCTATCAGCCAGAGATGCCTCAGAAGGTCAGATCCATGAAAGGAGTAGGCAGTATAATCAATCACTCGTAAAAATTTTTCAGCCCAACCCGCTATACCAACCAACCGGGCTGAATGAAAAGATAATTATGTTCCGATGGGATCGTCCTTTTCCCCTGAGCTCCCCCCCGCACAGGCCAAAGGCTCGATTCCTGAGGCAAATATGCCTGGGCATAATTGTCAGAAAAGCATCGTGTACACCCTCACGATGCTTTTCAATTTCACTTTTCCTCATAGGAAATAAAACGACAAAATAACCATAAGCTTGTGTTAAGTTGAAAAAAATATACCAATTTTGATATAATAAATGGACACATACCATAATTTATAGAACAATGTGAGATTTTGCGGGGGAAATATGCGAATAGGGTTTTGCGATGATGACCGGGCTTTCCTTAAGCTCATGGCCACATATTGCAGAGAATGCTTGCCTTATATCGACCATGACGGACAGGTTGATATGGAATGCATGTCTTCCGGCGAGAAGCTATTAGAGTTCTATCGTTGCAACAAACCCTTTGATATCGTATTTCTTGATTTAAAGATGGGACAGCTCAATGGTTTTGAGACGGCTCGACAGATCCGGATGATTGATAACAAGGTTATCATCATATTTGTCACATCCCTGTCACATTATGTTCTGAAATCCTTTGAATACAAACCCTTTTGGTATCTGATCAAGCCTGTGACTCTGAAACAATTCAGAAATGTGTTCATGAAGGCTGTTGATGAACGCTTTTCTGCCAAATGTGCCGAATACTCTTTCAGCAGCAAGACCGAAGGTGTCATAAAGCTCAGTGTTGGCAGCATTATGTATTTGGAAAGCCTCTCCCGCCGGATAAGACTATGCTCCACAGACGGTGATTATTTTTTTTATGCCGGCATCAAGGATGAGGAAGAAAAGCTCTTAAAATATGATTTTATCCGAACCCACAAAAGTTACCTGGTCAATCCCCAATATATCAAGCAGATTAGCCGAACATGGCTTACGCTCAAAAATGGCCAGCAGTTGCCTGTCAGTGTGCGCCGTTACAAGGCCGTATTCGACTTTTATACCGATTACCTGGCAAGGAGTTCTTTATGATGAAAGACTTTGTATGGATATTAGCAGAGGCCGGTACGTCCTTGTTTGAGATCATTCTGTTTTTTGTTTTTTTCAATGGTTTTCTTATCAAAAAGGACACACCCGGGATAAGAGAGATTTTTGTACTTGTCACTGCTTTTGCCGTCCAGTTTTTTGTAGGGATATGGTTCTATAACACGCAGTATGTAATGCTTATAAGTTCAACGCTTGTTGCTGTCTTTATCTGCTTTTCACTCTATTCGGGCGGCCTTATGACCAGGTTATTCTCTCCCCTTCTCGTAGTGGCGTTCATGGCGCTCTTGGAACTGATAACTACCATACTGATGGTATCGGCCACCAGTGTTGAGATCAATGAAGTCAATACCAATCCCTGGGTCAAGCTCATCATTGTTTTTGCTAAAAACTTGCTGGCGCTGATAGCCGTCAAGGTGGTGACCTATTTCAGAAGGTCTTTTGTGGGCAGCATCAAGACAGGCTATCATCTGATGATGCTTGTTGTGCCGGTCATCAGCCTGGTACTCACCTATGTAATACTGGATCTTATCTTGCATCCCGGGAAGGAAGATGTGAGCTTGCCCGTTATTGGCCTTATGTGCCTGATGTATGTTAATGTAATGATTTTTACTGTGTTTGAGGGCTTCATGAGGCAGGTGAACAAGGAGTACCGATATATACTCATGGAAAAGCAATTGAATCTGCAGTTGGATCATTACGAGCAGCTGGCTGAAAGCAGGGGGCATATCCGTGAGATATGGCACGACTTCAAGAATCATGTCCAGTGTATGAGGATTTTGTATGATAAGGGTGACATGGAATCCCTTGGGGAATATATCAGGAATCTGTCCTGTTATGAGGAGAGGGCAAATGTTTTGGATACGGGGAATCCGGTAATTGATGCCCTTTTAAGCAACAAGCAGTCCATTGCCATACAAAACGGAATCCAATTTGGCATGGAACTGATCCTGCCGGCACGGCTTGAGATACCGCCGGCGGATATCTGCTCCATTCTTGGCAACTCCCTGGATAATGCTATTGAAGCCTGCAGCCGGATAAAGAACCCGGAGATTGAAAAAAGTATCTCTCTTAGCCTGACGTATAAAAACGGCTATCTGGTTATGGAACTTGTCAATACTTTTGAAGAGGAGCCTCAAAGGCGGGGAAAACAGTTTATAACATGGAAACCCTCTCCCCAGCTCCACGGATTGGGGCTTCAGAGCATTGAGAGAACAGTTGAACAATACGGCGGCAATATGAAGATAACCATAGAAAAGGGAACTTTTTCTCTGAAAATTCTGCTTTGTGTGGATGTTTCCGGAAAAGAGCCCGAAGATGGCTGATATCATATCCTTCCTTGTAGGTTTATTGGAACACTGACCAATTCATTATGGATTTTTTATGGATAAAATATCCGGATTTACTGCTTTAAAATCATAGATCTATCCTTTATAATAAGAGAGTCAAACAGGAAGTTTGACGTAAATCTGATCTTTAGAGGTAAAACAATGGCTGTCAAAAGAATTTTTGTTGAAAAGAAACCCGGATTTGATGTTGAAGCTCGAAAACTGCTGGAAGATATCAGGGATAATCTCCTGATAAAGAGACTTAAGGGAGTTAGGATTCTTCTGCGTTATGACTGCGAAGGCATCACTGATGAGGATTTCGAGAAAGCCAAGACCGTTGCTTTTTCAGAACCCCCTGTTGACAGGGTCTATGATGAGGTTATTGAGACCGGCGAGGATGAAAGACTTATAGCGGTTGAGTTCCTGCCGGGACAGTATGACCAGAGGGCAGATTCAGCCGCCCAGTGCATCCAGATCATGACCCACGGAGAACGCCCAAGTATTCGGGTGGCAAAAATAATTCTTCTGAAGGGGGATCTCACTGAAGAAGATTTCCATACCATCAAAGGTTATGTAATCAATCCTGTTGAAACCCGTGAGGCATCGCTTGAAAAGCCGGGGACGCTTGAAACCGTTTATCCCGTGCCTCAGGACGTGCCTGAAGTCACCGGGTTTTCAGATATGACAGATACCCAACTGAATCAATTGCTGGATGATATGGGATTCGCCATGACATTTGAGGACCTTAAGCTCTGTCAGATCTATTTTAAGGAGACAGAGAAACGGGATCCCACTGTAACCGAACTGAGAATGCTGGACACCTATTGGTCGGATCATTGCCGGCATACTACTTTTTTGACCGAGATTGAATCAGTTGGCTTTGATGCCGGCCCCGTTTCTCAGAAGATCAAATCGGTTTATGAACGATACTTGAAAATGAGAGAAGACCTGGGAAGGGATGAGAGTAAACCGGTCTGTCTCATGGATATGGCCACCCTGGCCATGAAACACCTTAAAAAAACAGGTGATCTGGATAATCTGGACGAGTCGGACGAGATCAATGCATGCAGCATTGTAGTGCAGGCTGAAATCGACGGCCGCCTGGAAGACTGGCTCATTATGTTTAAAAATGAGACCCATAACCATCCCACAGAGATAGAGCCCTTTGGTGGTGCTGCTACCTGCCTGGGAGGAGCCATACGCGATCCCCTGTCGGGCAGATCCTATGTTTATCAGGCCATGAGGGTGACGGGAAGCGGTGATCCCCGGACTCCCATTGCCGATACTTTGCCCGGCAAGCTTCCTCAAAGGGTTATCACTAACACTGCAGCCAACGGATACAGCTCTTATGGCAACCAGATAGGAGTGCCTGCGGGGTATGTGACAGAAATATACCATGATGATTATGTAGCCAAACGAATGGAGATTGGAGCCCTTGTGGCAGCGGCGCCCAGGAGCAGTGTTGTTAGAATGAAGCCTGAAGCAGGCGATATAGTTATCCTGGTGGGTGGACGCACCGGGCGTGACGGCTGCGGTGGCGCCACTGGTTCGTCTAAGGAGCATACCGAGGAATCACTGACCGCCTGCGGAGCCGAAGTGCAAAAAGGTGACCCGTCTACCGAGAGAAAAATTCTGAGGCTCTTCCGAAAACCTGAAGTCAGCAGAATGATAAAACGGTGCAATGACTTTGGTGCGGGAGGCGTCTCGGTTGCGATAGGAGAACTGGCCGATGGTCTGGATATAAACCTGGATGCTGTTCCGAAAAAATATGAGGGTCTTGATGGTACCGAACTTGCCATATCTGAGTCCCAGGAACGCATGGCCGTTGTGGTTTCGGCTGAGGATGCGGATACATTCATAAAAGAGGCTCATGAAGAAAACCTTGAAGCTACTAAGGTGGCTGTTGTAACGGACTGCAACAGACTGAGAATGAGTTGGAGAGGCCAGACCATTGTTGACCTCAGCCGCGATTTCATAAATACAAATGGAGCCAGGCAGAAGGCATCGGTTCAGGTATCCGATGCTGATAATCAGGACAGCCCGTTTGCCCGGCTTCCCGAAGAGATAGAAGCCCTGAGGCATGACCCGGCTGCTGCCTGGCTGGAAAACCTGAAGAGGCTGAATGTATGCAGCCAGAAGGGTCTGGTGGAGCGTTTTGACAGCACAATTGGCGCCGGAACGGTGCTCATGCCCCTTGGAGGAAAGTATCAACTCACCCCCACGGATGGAATGGCTGCCAAGCTGCCTGTCCAAAACGGCGACACCACCACAGGAACCCTGATGACCTATGGCTACAACCCCCATATATCAAAATGGAGTCCATTCCATGGTGCCATATATGCCATTCTGGAATCTTTGGCCCGTCTGACAGCCATGGGCGGGGATTACAGAAACGCCCGCCTCACGCTACAGGAATACTTTGAGAAGCTGGGCAAAGATCCCCGTCGTTGGGGAAAGCCTTTCAGTGCGCTATTGGGTGCCCTCCATGCCCAGTTGTCCTTGAAGGTGGCAGCAATAGGAGGAAAGGACAGCATGTCCGGAACCTTTATGGACCGACATGTACCGCCCACACTGGTGTCCTTTGCTCTTGCGCCTACTGATGTTAAGACAATTATCTCCCAGGAGTTCAAGCATCCGGGCAGCCGCCTTGTACTGGTGTCAGTGGGCAGGGATGAACTGAACCTGCCGGATCTTGAACAGGCAGACAAAGCTTATTCTGCTATTGCTTCCCTGGCGAAGGAAGGCGGTATTCTTGCAGCCTCTGCCCTTAAGTTTGGCGGGCTGGCAGAAACCGTCTCAAAAATGGCATTTGGAAATCACATTGGTGCCCGGCTGAAGGAAATGCCCTTTGAAAAACTGTTTGGGCTGGATTATGGCTCCATCCTTCTGGAGATTTCGGACTGGGTGGATCCGGAAGAAGCCTTCAGTGGACTGGATTACGAGGTAATTGGGGAGACCACTGTTGAGCCTGCCATCCTGTTCAATGGCAACAGACTGTCACTGGAAGAAATGCTGGCTGCCTGGCAGGAAACCCTCGAGCCCATATTCCCCACCAAGACAGATCAAGATACCGGGAAGGTACCGGCTTATGCATTCAAGGACAGGGTTCGGACCAATAATCCAAGTAAGTCACCTATTGCCAGACCGAGGGTTTTCATACCTGTATTTCCCGGCACCATCTACGAATATGATGTCAAAAGGAAGTTTGAAGAGGCCAATGCCCTGGTGGATCTTTTTGTTATGAAGAACCTGACGGCAAGAGATGTGGACGCTTCTGTTGAGGAAATGAAGAAAAGGATAGATGAGTGCCAGATCATGATGATACCGGGTGGCTTCAATGCAGGGGACGGCCCTGAGGGCTCAGGTAAATTCATAGCCACGGTATTTAAAAACCCCTTGCTTGCAGAAGCCGTCATGGATCTGATCAAAAATCGGGATGGCCTGATTCTTGGCATTTCCAGTGGTTTTCAGGCTCTTGTAAAACTGGGGCTTCTGCCCTATGGCGAGATCAGGGATCAGGATGAAAGTTGTCCCGCATTAACTTTAAATACCATTGGCCGCCATGTATCACGCCTGGCGACTACGAGAGTGGCTTCCAATCTTTCTCCCTGGCTGGCGAAAACCGGGGTCGGACAAATATGTACTGTTGCTGTTTCCCACGGTGAAGGACGTTTTGTTGCCAGTGACCAGCTCCTGAGAGAGCTAGAGCTTAATGGGCAGATCGCCACTCAATATGTGGATCCGGATGGAAACCCCACCATGGAAGCGCCCTATAATCCCAATGGCTCGGTTATGGCAATAGAAGGCATAACCAGCAGGGACGGCCGTATATTTGGTAAAATGGGCCATGATGAGCGTTATGCTCACCACACCTTCATAAATGTTCCGGGCGAAAAGGATCAGAGGATCTTTGAAGCCGGCGTGGAATACTTCCTTTGATTTTGACATAATGGACATTTTATAAGGCATATGTATAGATTAAGAAATAACCTCATCAAAGCTGCGAGAGAACAGGCGTGCATTGTCCTATGCATTGTCATGCTGGCGACAATGGCAGGCCTGTTCTCTTCCTGTATGCATCGGTATATGAATGATTCTTCCGCCAATCAGACTTCTGAGGAAATTGCAGCGTCCCCTCATGAATCAGCGCCCCCCGTTGAAAGCGGGTTACCTGAGGAGGTTCCGTCAATCAGGCCTGAGCCAGGTGAGAATACGGTGGCACCTGGCAATCAGCCTGAGGAAGTGGGGGATGAGCCTTCGCAGGTACCAGAGAAGAAGCCCTATACCACACCTTCGCCAGATCCTGTCCCTTCAGAAGAGCTGTCTCCTTCCGCAATTGTCAGTCCCTACACACCTTATACATGGGATCAGATGATGGAAGAGGCACAGAAGCTCAGGGAAGCTTATCCGCAACTGATCACACTTTCTTCAGCGGGAATGTCGGTTGAGGGCAGGGATCTTCTGGTGATCAGCCTGGGAAAAGGGGACAGGAAGATCCTGCTTTGTGGGGCACATCATGCCAGGGAGTATATAACCAGCAGCTTTTTGATGAAGATGGTGGAAACCTATGCCGAAAAGGCTTCCAAAGGGCAGCTCTTAGGGGGTTATGACCCGGGAGAGCTTCTGAACAGGGTGACGTTGGTTGTGGTTCCCATGGTGAATCCCGACGGGGTCAATCTGGTCAATAACGGGCTAAAGACGGCGGATCGCCGGGAAGAGGTTGAAACAATGGCCATGGTGGGATCGGGCTACCGGGCATGGAAGGCCAATATCAACGGAGTGGATCTGAACAGGCAGTATCCCGCCTGTTGGGAGGAGAAACTTGATGATGTGGGGAGGCCGGCCTCTGAAAACTACAAGGGGACTGCCAGTGCCACCGAACCCGAGGTCCAGGCCATGATGACCCTTTCCCATTCCCATGAGTTTGTATTGTCAGCATCCTTCCACACCAAGGGAGAAGTGATTTACTGGGCTGACAGCGGTACAGTGAATGAGATCAGCGGAGCAAAGGCCATTGCCCGGCGCATTGGAAAGCTGACCGGGTATGATCTGATGCCCGTGTCTGAAGAGCCGTCAGTTTATGGTGCCGGATTTGAGAACTGGTTCAGGCAGGAGTTCTTAAGACCGTCCTTCTGCATTGAGTTAACCCCGAGCGACGGCTCCGATGTGCCCCATGATGATACGAAGTTTGATGTATTGGTCTGGAAAAAGGCAAGATATATCGGGCTTCTTTTAGCCGATGAAGCGCTTAAACGGTAACACAGACTTTATTTCATTCACACAGGTGTTTTAACGCCTTTATCGCAATGTGCCCTTGTTTTACGGGATCCTTTCATGCATGCCGTATGTTTAACTACCGTGGAGAATATATCCAGAGATCCCGTAAAGCCCGGTCGCTGTGCTGCACGTCTACGAAACATAAGTATGTCATCGCGAGCGAACGAAGTGGAGCGCGGCGATCTACGAGTTTGCTTCGTCGGCTTTGCCTCCTCGCAATGACGTACCGAATTGTCGTTGCGAACGGAGCTACAGCGAAATGCCGCAATCTCAGACCTCAAAGCTCTTCTTGCATCTCACATCTCACTTCCCGCATCCCACATCCAGACTGTCATTGCGAGCGAAGCGCGGCTGAGCGCGGCGATCTACGAGATTGCTTCGTCGGCTTTGCCTCCTCGCAATGACATACTACTGTTCCCTGCATTATTTAATGCGTACGCCGAATATCTTCTGAGCGTAGGAACCCACCACGGCCATATTGCCGTAAACAGCCGGCGAGGATTCGATATTTGCTCCCAGTGATACCACATCAAGATCCTCTCCGGTTTTCGGGTCAATGAGATGCATATCACCGTTGGCATCACAGAACAGGACATAGGTCTTGCCGTCAGAACTCATAAAGTCAACCGGCGAGCTCCAGCTATAGACCGACAGATCCCGAACCCATACCTCTTCACCGGTCTTCTTGTCCAGGGCCACCAGCTTACCGTCCATTGATGATCCGGTAAAGCATATGGGGTATATGACCAGATTGTCTATATCGTTCTTTCCAATAATGGGCGTTGACAGTACGCCGCCGTTAATATAATAACGGTAGTAACAGGTGTAATCCTTCTGCCAGACCAGTTCCCCTGTCAGGGCGTTGAACTTTCTTATACTGGCAGGGGCAGTAGTCCTGTTGGTATTGGCACAGCGCTTATCCACCTCATTGGCGGTGTAGATGAACACACCATCTTCCTCTTCCTCAATGACCATGGTGCTGTCGGTGTCATCCTCGGCATCGAAGATCCATACCGGTTCCAGAGAATTGATGTCCAGGCACTGGATGGTTCCGCCGTTATCGGAGACATACATAAGGTTCCGATAAAATGCCGCTGAGCTTTCAATCCCCTGATCCGAACTGTTGGGACCGTATGAGGACTTATATCGGTACTGGGTTATCTCCGGGTTTACAGAAATGGTGCCGGAGGCAGGGTTGAAGCTGGTATTCATTCTAATCTTATTGATCATTCCATTTTCCATGGGCTGGATAAGGGTATCGGTCTGCCAGTTCAGCATGGGCGATGAATCCATGGCTCCCCAGTTACGGTATGCATTGGGATCGTTGCCCGGAAAGGTAAAGATTTCGGTCTGGTCTATGAGGTTGATAACCCGGAACTTGAACTGGGTGAACTGACCGTTGTTTTCCCGTATACCCATACCGGTGTAGAGCAAAGGATACCCTCTGGGGTCAATCATACCGGTACCTTTTATAGGGTAGCCGATTCTTATCTTTTCACGGGTGGGTTGGCCTGTTTCAAGATCCAAGAAATAGATATTGCCGTCCATGATCGGGTAGATCACTTCCACCAAATCCTTGTTCTTCATCTCAGGATATATGTTCATGAGGTTTTTGACATCCTCGGGCCAATGAACCAAAAGTGGCTGCCCCGTCCAGCCTGAACCTGGCCAGAAGCTGTTGGCGGCTACTATTGCGCCTGTATCCTGGCTCCATACGATTTCAAGCTTCTTCTCCACCACATCGGCTGTCCCGTAGGAGGCGGAATTCCTGTAGTTATTACCACGAAAAGCTGTAATGCCTTCCACCTGAGAATAGGCCCTGTCCGATGCGAAGGCAAGGGTATAGTCCGGAACATATGCCACGGGCTTCCCGTTTTGGAGAACCTGGTACTGGATGGTGGCACCATCGGCATATTTCTTGATGACAGCATGGTTGTTGCCCTCGGTTCTGCTCACAAAGGAGGGGGGATCCTGCCAATCCAGAAGCAGAGCCTCCGGGTCTGTCACCTCGGGTGTGGGTGTGGGCTCAGGAGTAGGGGTTGGCGTAGGGGTTGGTGCCGGTGTCTGCGGGATTTTAGAAGGCGCCTCCGGTGTGGGCGAAACGCTGGCATTACCGTTTTCTACCCAAGGCAGCCTGTCCTGGAAAACCAATAGAGCAATAAGCACCACCAGGCTCACCACGAGCACTGTAACCAAAATTTTATAGTTTCCGCTTCTGCGTTCTCTTCGATTCATTATAAACCCTCCTGAACTGTCAAGGCGATGGGGGCTTGACAACTTCTTTACTTTATTCGGACTCCGTATATTTTCGGTGTGTATGAGCCAACAACGATCATATCATTGTAAACTGCCGGAGAGGATTCTATATTCCTCCCAAGGCTTATGACATCCAGATCCTTTCCGGTTCTCGGATCAAAAAGATGCAGGTCGCCGTTATAGTCGCAGAACACAGCGTAGGTCTTACCGTCATTTGCCTGAAAGGCCACAGGGGAGCTCCAGCTGTAGGCCGCAAGATTTCTCGCCCATACCTCTTCGCCAGTCTTCTTGTCCAGTGCTACCAGTTTGCCGTCCATTGTTGATCCGGTAAAGCATATGGGGAAAATGATCAGGTCGGAGATGTCGTTCTTTCCCATGATGGGTGTTCCAAGGGAACCGCCGTTGATATAAAACTGATAGTAGCATTCATAGTCCTTCTGCCAGATCAGTTCCCCAGTCAGCGCGTTGAACTTGCGTATATTGCAGGGCGCTGTAGGGCTGCTGTTGTTCTGGCTTCTCTTGTCGATCTCATTTGCCGTGTACAGGAATACGCCTTCGGGTGTTTCCTCGATCACCGTGGTGGTATCGGTGTCATCACCCACATCATAGATCCAGACTGGCTTTAAGGTGTTGATGTCAAGGCACATGAAGGTTCCGCCGTTATCGCAGAAATACATGTAGTTCTTATAGAAAGCGGGGGAGTTTTCGATACCCTGCTCGGGGTTTTTTGTATCCTCATAACGGAACTTGGTAAGCTGCGGTGAAATGTCAATGGTCCCCGCTTCACGGTCATACCGTGTATTGAGTTTCACCTTGTATATCAGACCGTTTTCGGCTACTTCCAAGAACGTATCGGTCTTTCCGTCCACCAGGGCAGATGCATCAAAAGCACCCCACTCCCTGAAGGCCATGGGATCACGTCCGAAAATGGAATACATGGGCTTCTGGTCGATCAGGCTGAAGATATTGTATTTAAACTCAGTAAATTTACCATTGTTCTCATTGATCCCCATTCCCGTATAGAGTATGGGATAGCCTCTGGGATCCACCATACCGGTTCCTTTCATGGGGAAGCCTACCTCAATCTTGTCCCTGGTGGGCTTGCCGGTTTCCAGATCCAGAAAATAGATGTTGCCGTCCATGGCCGGATAGATGACCTCCACCAGATCCTTTTCCTTCATCTCGGGCTTGATGTTCATGAGGTTTCTTTCTGTTTCAGGCCAATGGACGATGAGGGGCTGCCCTGTCCAGCCCGTTCCAGGCCAGTAGCTGCCGTGAGCCGTGATGGCTCCCATATCATG
>LSQX01382748.1_pt1 | contig 58368 bp, 55 predicted proteins | sample 654561 | NCBI WGS metagenome assembly LSQX01 (sample SAMN04489861, study PRJNA283612) | anaerobic digester metagenome | isolation source: 4 biogas reactors fed with cattle manure at either 37C or 55C with and... | place: Denmark: Kongens Lyngby | collected 2014 | reverse complement strand
AGATGTGTATAAGAGACAGGCCATAAATGCAGCCAACTATAAGGTTTATAAATATCCTTTATCCATTTCATTTATAAAATAAAAAAGAACATAAATATGCTATTATGAAAATAGAAAATACACAAGCACAAATGCGGAAAGGAATTTTAGAGTTTTGTATTCTCTCTATTTTAAAAAATGGAGAAGCCTACACTTCTGATATTCTCGAAGCATTAAAATCGGCGAAAATGATTGTGGTTGAAGGCACCATTTATCCGCTTTTAAACCGTCTGAAGAATGCCGATATTCTCACCTATCGTTGGGAAGAATCTACAGGAGGTCCCCCTCGAAAATATTATTCGCTCACTGAAAAAGGACAAAAATTTTTAACTGAGTTGGCACTTACGTGGGACGAACTCCAACTTGCCGTAAACAAAATAACTTCCGAAATTAAAGAATCATGAAAAAAACAATCAACATAAATTTAGCCGGCATCCTTTTTCATATTGATGAAGATGCGTATACCAAGCTTTCCGAATATTTGGAAAATATTAGAGCTTCTCTAAAAAACACGCCCGGTCAGGCCGAAATCATGAATGATATCGAGGCGCGAATTGCTGAGCTTTTTCAAGAAAAACTGCTTTCGCCTCAACATGTGATTGGGATGACCGAATTAAACGAGGTCATAGAAGTCATGGGCCAACCGGAAGATTATGCAAGCGAAGCAGAAGAAACCGAAGATCAAGAACCTCAAACGCAGCAGCAACAGACGCGGTACCGAAAACAACTTTTTAGAGATCCGGACGATATGTGGGTATCCGGAGTCTCTTCCGGTTTAGCACACTATTTCGGTATCGATCCGCTCTGGATTCGACTCACGTGGATTGTGCTCGTTTTTGCAGGAGTAGGTTCACCTATCCTTATTTATATCATATTATGGGCGCTGGTTCCGGCAGCCAAAACAACTGCACAAAAATTGAAAATGCACGGAGAACCTATCAATATCTCCAACATCGAAAAAAAAATCAAAGAGGAATTTGACAATGTCGCATCAAGAGTTAAAAATGTAGATTATGATTCTTATGGAAATCAGATAAAGACGGGAACTGCAAAGTTCTTTGCCACCCTCAGGGATTTTTTTCTGAATCTCATAAAATTAGTTGGAGAACTTCTTGGAGTCACACTTATTTTCATCGCTTCAATAGTAATTATAAGTTTATTATTCAGCCTTTTAGGAGTAGGAACCATAAAATTGAATGAAACTGCAAAATATGTGGGTTTTGATTTTTACTACAATTCACAGTTTCCGATATGGTTATGGGGATTTGTCATTTTTATCATTGTCGGTGTTCCTTTTTTCGCACTTTTTATCTTAGGACTTCGATTGATTGTCGATACACTCAAACCGTTAAACAAAAAAATTTCGTTGAGTTTATGGTCGCTTTGGATTTTAGCCTTAATTGGACTTTCCGTGATGGGTTTTGAACAGACACGTGCCATCGCTTTTGACGGTTCACACATAGCGGAGTCACAACTTCAGATTCAATCAGGAGATACCTTAACGATTCGTATGAGCGATAACATTCACTATCATTCGTACCCTTCAGGGAAAAGTAAAACGACCGTGCAATTGGATGAAAACGGTAATGAAATGCTGCTTTCTGACAACGTCCGATTCTCCATTCGCACTTCTAATGATTCCGTTGGAAAAATTGCAATCGAAAAATCTGCAAAAGGAAGAGATTTTATCTCCGCTAAAAAGAGTGCGGAAATGATAACTTATGAATACACCATGATGCAAAACAATCTCATTTTAAATCCTTATTTCACCACTGAAATTGCTGAAAAAAACAAAAAACAACAAATCAATATAATTATTTTTATTCCGGAAAATGCTATTTTATTTTTAGATGAAACCACAAAATCGTATCTTCAAAATTCATTAGTAAGAAGATCTGACATCGCTGAATATCATCTTATTCAAAGAAACAAAGTGAGCTGTTTAAGTTGTAAAGAAACGCAAATTACACCGCGTGAAAAGGATACTTTAAATACTTCTCACTCTTCTGAAATTGATGAAAACGATTGGGAAAATCAAGTCTTAAACCAATTTTAAAACCACGAAACCATGAAACTAAAAGTTATTTTATTTGTACTATGTTGCAGCAGTTTGATGCTTCAATCCTGCAACACTATAAAAGGCAACGGAAATGTGACGCTTGACGAACGATCGGTAGCAGAATTTACCAATATACACGCCTCTGCGGGTGTAGCAGTTTATCTGATTCCAGGAACAGCAAACAAAGTCGTAGTTGAAACTGACGAGAATCTTCAGAAAACCATTAAAACCAGTGTCAAAAATGGAACTTTAAGAATTTCTCGTGAAGGAAATGTACTTTTTGCTTCGGAAGAAAATGTATATATCACCTATGTCAATCTGAATCAAGTAGTAGCAAGCAGCGGCGCAGAAATTAAATCGGACGACGTTTTAAAAAGTCAGAAATTGATTTTAAAAACAAGCAGTGGCGGAGAAATTGACATCGAGATACTTTCAGAAACAGCACGTATGCAGGCAAGCAGCGGTTCTGAAATAGATATTAATGGAAAAGTAATTAATCTGTATCTAAAAGCATCTTCAGGGGCAAAAATTGATGCAGAAGACTTATTGGCGAAGAATGTTGAAGCACAGGCTTCCAGCGGAGGAACCATCGAATTGATTGCAGAAGATAGATTAAGCACCAAAGCGAGTAGCGGTGGCTCTATTTCATATAAAGGAACACCTACTCTATTCGATAATCATGAAACAAAATCAGGTAATGTACGGAAAAAATAGCTTCTCAATTCCATCCAAAATTACAAGAATCCGTTAAGTTTGTTTTTAAATCAAAAAGAATGAGAACGCTTTTTTTTATCATAGCTGTCAGTTGCATTTTAAGTTGTAATACCGCAGACCAACCCGGAGATGTGATTATGAACAGGTATGAAGCAGTGGAACTTATTTTGCCAAGAAATTCTTGGAAAGTAGAAAAATTCATTCAGAATGGAAACAATTACACCTCTGAATTTGCCGGCATTCAATTTCATTTTTATGAGCCGGACAGCCTACGTGCACAGTTAAAAGACAGCAGTACTGTTGTAGGTTCATGGCGGTACCAAGCAATTCCCGGCACCATCGAACAATTGAATATTGATTTGGCATCCCCTTTAGCTAAAATTTCAGGCGAATGGAGAATTTTGGATATTATGAATTCTGAAATTAAACTCTCAAAATCAGAAAGAGATACCCTTGTATTCGGTTATTTCGAATAACCTTATTTCCAAGAATATCTCTTTTTGTTTATTCTATTTGTCTTTTTTATACGGTCACTTCCTTGTCAATACTGACAAGATATCGCTCCGCATCCAAAGCTGCCATACACCCTGTTCCTGCAGCAGTCACTGCTTGACGATACACACTGTCCTGAACATCTCCACTTGCAAAAACGCCCGGTTTGTTGGTGCGCGTACTTTTGCCTTCGGTTATAATATATCCCGTTTCATCCATAGTCAACTGACCTTTGAATATGTCCGTATTGGGTTTGTGACCAATGGCAATAAACAATCCGGTAACAGGAATTACTCGTTTTTCACCGGTTTGATTATTCACGATTCGAATTCCTTCTACAACTTGGTCTCCCAAAACCTCATCAACTTCCGTATTATAAAGAACTTCAATATTTTTTGTTTTATTGACACGATGTTGCATCGCTTTGGAAGCGCGCATATAATCTTTACGCACGAGCATGGTCACCTTTTTACAAAGCTTTGCCAAATACGTTGCTTCTTCTGCTGCCGTATCCCCTGCTCCTACGATTGCGACTTCTTGATTTTTATAAAAGAATCCGTCACATACCGCACAAGCCGAAACCCCGCCACCTCGTAATCGTTGTTCGGATGGAAGTCCTAAATATTTAGCACTTGCTCCTGTGGAGATAATTACGGTTTCTGCTTCAAGTTGGATCACATTATCCACAACCACTTTGTGAATTCCTCCAATTTGATCGCTAAATTCAACTTCAGTGACCATTCCCATCCGGACATCTGTTCCAAAACGTTCCGCTTGTTTTTGCAAATCCATCATCATCGTCGGACCGTCCACACCATCCGGATAACCGGGAAAATTATCCACTTCTGTCGTGGTAGTAAGTTGACCGCCGGGTTCCATTCCCGTGTATAAAACCGGTTGCAAATCTGCACGTGCTGCATAAATCGCCGCAGTATATCCCGCAGGACCCGAACCGATAATCAAACATTTAATTCTTTCTATAGTATCTGTCATCTTAAAAAATTTAACAAGGTAAAAATACTAACTTTAAGTGAATTTAAACCCCTTTATTCATTCGCTTTTTGTATCCTTAAATCAATTCTATCTATAGGTTGGCAGCATCTTAAATTGCTTATTTTTGTAAAAATATAATACTGTGAATTACTTATCCGTAGAAAACGTTTCAAAGAGTTACGGGATGCTCGTTCTTTTTGAAAATCTTTCATTTGGAATCAATCAAGGACAAAAAATTGGTTTTGTCGCAAAAAACGGTACCGGAAAAACTTCGCTGCTGAATATTTTAGCAGGAAAAGATACTCCTGATTCCGGAATAGTGACGTATCGAAAAGATTTAAATGTGGCTTTTCTTTCGCAAGAAACCGAATTAAATCCTTCATTAACCATTGAAGAGACCATATTTTCAACAAATTTGCCCATCTTAAAAATCATTGAGCGTTATGAAAAAGCAATTCAAAATCCGGATGATATCGAAGAAATGCAAAAAACCATCGATGCCATGGATGCAAATCAAGCTTGGGATTTTGAAACAACCTACAAACAAATTTTATCCAAACTCAAATTAGACAATATCAAAGTAAAAGTCGAAAAATTAAGCGGAGGTCAGAAAAAGAGATTGGCACTCGCACAAACTTTATTGACTTTTCCCGATTTGCTTATTCTTGACGAACCGACAAACCATTTGGATTTAGAAATGATTGAATGGTTGGAAGAATATTTCGCCAAGGAAAATTTCACGCTTTTTATGGTTACGCACGACCGCTATTTTTTGGAACGCGTTTGCAATGAAATCCTTGAACTTGAAGATGGAACTTTATATTCGTACAAAGGAAATTACAGTTATTACCTTCAAAAAAAGGAAGAGCGTCTTGAAAACGAAGCCGGTGAAATTGCCAAAGCAAAACAGCTTTACAATAAAGAATTGGAATGGATGCGCCGCCAACCCAAAGCGAGGACTACAAAAAGTAAAAGCAGAATTGATGATTTTCATGAAATAAAAGAACGCGCCGGAAAACGCCGAAAAGACCATCAGGTGCAATTGGAAATCAACATGGAACGCATGGGCACCAAAATAATTGAATTTCACAATGTTTCTAAATCATTTGGCGAAAAAAAAATACTGGATAAATTTAATTACAATTTTCAACCGGGCGAGCGTATTGGAATTATCGGAAAAAACGGCACCGGAAAATCTACCTACTTAAATATTTTAACCGGTGCGATTCCTCCGGATTCCGGAAAAATAACAATAGGTGAAACGGTCAAATTCGGGTATTATACCCAAGATGGCATTCAAGTCAAAGAAGGTAAAAAAGTTATTGACGTAATCCGCGATTTCGGAGATTATATCCCATTAAAAAAAGGAAGACAAATAAGTGCTTCTCAACTTTTGGAACGTTTCCTTTTTGATCGTAAAAAACAATATGATTACGTCGAAAAACTAAGCGGTGGCGAGAGAAAAAGATTGTATTTATGCACGGTACTCATTCAAAACCCAAATTTTTTGATTCTCGACGAACCTACAAACGACCTTGACATTGTCACCTTAAATGTATTGGAAAACTTTCTGTTGGACTTTCCGGGATGTTTGGTTGTGGTTTCTCACGACCGTTATTTTATGGATAAAATCGTCGATCATCTTTTTGTGTTTAAAGGAAATGCCGAAATTGAAGATTTCCCCGGAAATTATTCAGATTTCAGAATTTACGAAGACAGTCAACCTGTTGAAAAGGAAGAAAATACCACTTCTGAAGCCAAAGCCAATTGGTTGAATGAAAAACCCAAAGTAAAACTAAGTTATAACGAACAAAAAGAATTTAAAAACTTGGAAAAGGAAATCCATAAATTAGAACAAGAACGCGATGCCTTGCAAAACAAATTTGCCACCGAAAACTGGGACGGCGCAGAAATAGATAAACAATCCGTGAAACTTCAAGAGCTCATCGAAAAAATTGATGAAAAGATCAATCGTTGGTTTGCGTTATCTTTAAAAATGGAGGAATAAACTTTCACTTTCCATGCGTTATATCATTCAAAGTTACATTCGATTTTTTTATCGTTCAACCAATAAACACGGGGTTCATTCTCCTTTTGTTTACAAGTTCGTCACCAAATGTTTAAACGATAAAACAAACTATTCTGAATACAAGCAAATGCAAGAATATCGCTTAAATCTCTATCGTGACAAAAATGAGATTACTGTAAAAGATTTTGGAGCGGGTTCGCGAGTTTTTAAAAACAATACCCGCCGGATTTCAAAAATTGCTCGTGTTGCCGGAATGACTTCCAAAAGACAAAAACTTCTTTATAGAATAACCAAATACCTCAACTGTCAAAATATCTTGGAACTCGGAACGTCATTGGGACTCGGAACGCTCTCGATGGCATTGGCAAGCAAAGGAAAAGTGACCACGGTCGAAGGCTGTCCGGAAACCTTAAAAACCGCTCAAAATTATTTTCAGCATTTCAATATTCAAAATGTTTGGACAATCAACGAAAATTTTACAAGCTTTTTATCCGAATTGCCCGCGTCTGAAAAATATGATTTAATTTACATTGACGGAAATCACAGCGGAACAAGCACCCTCCATTATTTTGAATTGCTTTTAAATCACATTCACAACGATACACTGATCATTTTTGACGATATTTACTGGAGCAAAGAAATGACCAACGCTTGGAAAGAAATTATAAAAAATCCAAAAGTTCGTGTATCAATCGATACTTTTCAATGGGGTTTTGTATTTTTCAGAAATGAACAGCAAAAGGAGCATTTTACCATTCGTGTCTAAGTTTCAATTCAAAGCCTGTAAATTACTTTGTAACATGAAAGCTATATTTGCGTCTTAAAAAATAAATTGTCTTATGAAACCTGTCATAAAAATCAGAAATATCACCCGTAATTTTCCATTAGGAAATGATGTTGTCAAAGTTTTAAAAGGCATTGATTTGGATATTGAACGCGGAGAATATGTAGCACTTATGGGACCGTCAGGTTCCGGAAAATCAACGTTGATGAACCTTCTCGGCTGTTTAGACACCCCAACTTCCGGAGTGTATGAACTCAATGGAAAAAACGTCAGTAATATGACCGATGACGAACTGGCTGAAATTCGCAATAAAGAAATTGGATTTGTTTTCCAAACTTTTAATCTGCTTCCTAGAACTACGGCATTGGAAAATGTTGCCTTACCGATGATTTATGCCGGATATTCCAAAAAAGACCGTCTGGAACGTGCAAAAGAAGTATTGATGAGTGTAGGATTGGGAGATCGGATGGATCACAAACCCAACCAACTTTCGGGGGGACAACGCCAACGTGTGGCAGTCGGAAGAGCGTTGGTCAACAATCCGTCAATTATTTTGGCAGACGAACCGACGGGAAATTTAGATTCCAAAACTTCGGTCGAAATTATGAACTTATTCAATAAAATTCACGCAGCCGGAAATACGGTTATCTTGGTTACTCACGAAGAAGAAATCGCCGAAAATGCGCATCGGATTATTCGGCTTAGGGACGGAATGATTGAAAGTGATACTAAAAAAGAGTCCGTTACTGTTTAAAAGCACAGCAATATGAATATAGATTTATCAAATCCAATTGTTGTTATTATAGTCGGAATTATTCTGCTTGCCCTCATTGTTTTCTGGAATCGACACAATGCAAAAGTCAACAGAAATCGAAGACGTCGGAGTTTCCGTGAAAATTATTACAACCGAAAAAAGGAACGAGAAAAAGAAAATAATTAATTTGAATTTAAAATCATTTATATTGTAAGTTGTAACGATATAATATGTCCGCCTCATTGAAAAAATCACTCTTGCTCAGTTTCCTGATTTCTTTCCAATTATCCGGCCAGATAATCGGAAAAGTAACCGATACTTTCGGAGAAGCCATTCCTTCAGTAAATATTTTCATCAAAGACACTTATACGGGAACCACGACGAATAATAACGGAGAATATGTTTTAAATGTTAGAGAAACGGGAGAATATACCGTTGTTTTTCAATACCTCGGGTTTGAAACACAGACAAAAACCATCCACCCTGCTCGTTTTCCTTTTGAATTAAACGTAACGCTCAGTGAAGAAGTGACTTCCTTAAATGAAGTTATTATCACCAAATCTGAAGATCCGGCATATCGTATAATTCGAGAAACCATAAAAAACCAAAATTCAAACCTAAACCGGTTCGATGCTTATACTGCAGATTTTTATTCACGTGGATTGTGGAAACTTAGCGATCTTCCAGATAAAATATTGGGTCAGGAAGTTGGTGATTTGGAAGGAGCTATCGACACCGTCACGAGATCGGGAATTATTTATCTGTCTGAAACTATTTCAGAAATAGCTTATGAAAAACCAAATAATTTCAAAGAACGGATAATTGCCAGCAAAGTCAGCGGAAACGACAACGGATTCAGTTTCAACAACGCTCTCAGCGCAAATTTGTCTTTTTATGAAAATACGATGAATTTTAACGCTCCCATAGTCTCTCCGATTGCTACAAATGCTTTAAATTATTATCGCTACAAATTGGAAGGCATTTTTTATGAAGGCTCCAAACTCATTAATAAAATTGAAGTGATTCCCAGACGTCCGAAAGACAATGTTTGGGAAGGCTATCTTTATATTGTTGAAGACGATTGGCAACTCTATGGCGTCGATTTAAATACGACCGGCGATGCCCTCCAAATTCCTTTTGTCGATGAATTGTTCATCAAACAAAACTTTCAGTATGATTCCGAAATTCAAGCGTGGGTAAGAACTTTACAGACCATCGATTTCAAGTTTAAATTTTTGGTCATCAAAGGCGATGGAAAATTTATCGCTCAATATTCAAATTACAATTTCAACCCTGAATTTAGAAAACAAACATTTACAAACGAATTGCTTTCATTTGAACCAAATGCAAATAAAAAAGACAGCTTGTATTGGAATCAAATTCGACCGGTTCCTCTGACGACAGAAGAAATAGAAGATTACATCAAAAAAGACAGTATTGCCACCGTCAGAAATTCCAAAACCTATTTAGATTCTACAGATGCAGTAGAAAATAAATTCCATGTGACAGATGTCCTCTTCGGTTACACTTACAGAAATAGTTATGAAAAATGGAGTTTGGGTTATGAAAGTCCACTTATGCACATCAGTTTTAACACCGTTCAGGGAACCAAAGGAAAAGCAGGAGTTTTTTATCAAAAATCTTTTGATGAAAACCGCACCAATTATATCTATTCAAAAGTGATGGCAGATTACGGAATGGCAGAAGGCCGATTGCGTTTTGAAGGCGAAATTATCCGAAATTACAACTTTACCAACCGCATGCGATGGAGGCTCAGCGGCGGAAGTCGTGTTCAACAATTTAACCGTAACAATCCCATTTCCAATTTATTAAACAGCATAACTTCGCTTTATTTTGAAAGAAATTACATGAAACTGTACGAGCTGAATTACGCAAGTGCAGAATACGGTCAAGAAGTAATAAATGGATTGCATTTATCTGCTTCTGTTGCTTATGAAAATCGAAAACCGTTGTTTAACAATTCCGAACAAGTAATCATCAGAAATAAGAATGCCGAATACACCAGCAACAATCCGTGGGTTCCGGAAATATTCGGAATTCCTCCTTTTTCCGACCACGATGTGATAAGAAGTACGCTGAATGCGAGGATTGTATTTAATCAAAAGTACTTCAGCAATCCGGAAATGAAAATGAATCTTGGAAATTCCAAACTCCCGATTTTCAACCTTGGTGTAGAAAACGGTATTGGAATCGATTCAAAAACTTATGATTTTACTCATTTTAAAATCGGGGCAAACCAGACAATTTCCATAGGCAATAAAGGTAGATTTATTTATAACTTAAATGCCGGTACTTTTGTAGCTGACGATTACATTTCTCCTACAGATTACAAGCATTTTAACGGAAATCAAACCCGCATAGGGACGCACTCGGATTATATAAATGTTTTCAATCTGCTGCCTTATTATGAGTTTAGCACAAAAAACACTTACTTTGAAGGACACTTTGAACATAATTTTAAAGGATGGATATTAGGTAAAATTCCCGGAATCAATTTATTAAACTGGAATCTTGTGGCTGGAGGTCATTTATTGGCTACCGAACGCAAACCTTATTCCGAAGTATCTATCGGATTTGACAATGTCGGTTTTGGTCAATTCAGAATGTTACGCATAGATTATGTACATTCGTTTTATGCCAATCAAAATAAAGGAGCATTTATTTTTGGTTTAAAATTTCTTCAAGTATTCAATTGAGAATGACACCTGACGAAAAATACATAACACGCTGTTTGGAACTCGCAAAAAACGGATTGGGAACTACGTATCCAAATCCCTTGGTGGGAAGTGTCATTGTTGAAAACGATAGAATAATCGGTGAAGGTTGGCATTACCAAGCCGGCAAACCACATGCTGAAGTAAATGCAATTGAAGCGGTCAAAAACAAAGAATTATTAAAAAAATCCACGTTATATGTGAATTTGGAGCCATGTAGTCATTACGGAAAAACACCTCCTTGTGCACATTTAATTGTTTCGTCCGGAATTAAAAAAGTGGTAATCGGAAACCTAGATCCCAATCCACAAGTTGCAGGAAACGGAATTAACTATTTAAAAGAATCCGGCTGTGAAGTTACACACGGAATTTTTGAAAACGTCTGTGCCGATTTAAACAAACGTTTTTTTACTTTTCATGTTAAAAAACGTCCGTACATTTTTTTAAAATGGGCCGAAACTACCGATGGATTTCTTGCTCCCGATGCGCAGACAAGAACAAAAAAAGAACCTGTCTGGATTTCGAATGCTTTTTCCCGACAAGTGGCACACAAACAACGCGCAGAAGAAATGGCGATTCTTGTGGGCACAAATACTGTTCTGGCTGACAATCCTGCCCTGACGGTTCGAGATTGGAACGGACAAAATCCGATTCGACTGGTGATCGACAGAAATTTAAAAATACCTCCGGAGTTTAAAATTTTTGATCAAAGCGCCAAAACATTGCTCTTTACACTACGAAATCCGCAAAGTACGTTAAGAGGTAATGCTGAAATTATTTTACTTAAAGAAAACGTTTCGGCAATTCCACAAATTTTACACGAATTGTACAATCGCGAAATTCAATCCGTAGTTATTGAAGGCGGAGCAGCAACCTTAAAAAGTTTTATTGCTCAAAATCTTTGGGATGAAGCTCATATTTATGCGGCACCGATAGTTTTTAAGAAAGGAATAAATGCACCGAAAGTCATAGGGGAATTAACCCACACTTATAAAATTGGAAACAACAGCCTTAGAATCATAAAAAATCACTCGATTTGACTGAAAAAGATACCTATAAAACCATTGCCGAGCCCTCACCGGAATCTTTATACAAAGAAAAAGGAAGTAAATTTTTAGGATATGCTTTTCCCGTAACTGATGAAGAAGAAATAAAAGAGCATCTCGAGCGCTTAAAAAAACAACATCACAATGCGCGACATTGGTGTTACGCATGGCAATTGGGCAAAAATTATGACAGTTATCGCGCCAATGACGATGGGGAACCTTCAAACAGTGCGGGAATGCCGATTTACGGGCAAATTCAATCTTTTGAACTCACCAATATTTTGGTGGTGGTTGTGCGTTATTTCGGTGGAACAAAATTGGGAGTCAGCGGATTGGTTCAGGCCTATAAAACTGCTGCGCAACTCGCCTTGGAATCGGCTAAAATAGTTGAACACACGATTGACAAATATCTCAAAATAACGTTTGAATATCCGGAAATGAACACGGTCATGCGGATTATTAAAGAAGAAGATTTACATATTGTTCATCAAAATATGCATCTGAGCTGTGAAATCGTGCTGGCAGTTCGGAAAAAAGAATTTGAACGAATATTTGAAATATTTCAGAGTTTATTCAAAATAAACGTCAAAAAGGTCGAAAATCCAAGTGGGGACTAATCTTCTTTGAGCTTTTCCAATAAATACTGTGGAGCACGTACAATCTTCCCTGTTTTTTTATCTATAAACACAAGAACCGTTTTTGCAGTAGCCAACAGTTTATTTTCTTCATTGAAAACGTTGTACTCAAACTGAATTTTAACATTTGGCATTTCTGACAGACGGGTTTCAACGGTAATCCAATCATCGTAATATGCAGAAGCTTTATAATCAATACTAAAGTGGACCACCGGAAGCATAATTCCGTTATCTTCCATCCATTTGTATGAAATTCCGATGGCTCTTAACCATTCAGTTCTTCCTTGTTCGATATAAAGGGCATAATTTCCGTAATATACAACGCCCATCTGGTCTGTCTCGCCATAGCGCACTCTAATTTTTGTAAGATTTTTCTTCAAAATATTTTGATATTTCAACAAACATTTTTTGTAGTTTTAACCACGTGAGTATGTAGAAAAAAAATGAATAATTCAACCATAAACGGGTTTTTTTTATAACTTTTTTGTCCACATATTTGCAATGTTAAAGAAATTTTCGTGCTTTCTATGGCGTTTGACTTTAACATATTTTAACAATCTTTAAAATTTTCAATTAAGACTATGACTAAAACTGCTGAAACGGTTTGGAACAATTGTTTAGCTTTTATACAAGACAATATTAGCACTCAAGCTTATAAAACTTGGTTTGAACCAATCGTTGCAGTAAAGTTAACAGATAATGCATTAAGCATTCAAGTCCCCAGTCAATTTTTTTATGAGTGGCTTGAGGAACATTATGTTCAAATTCTAAAAGTAGCCTTAACTCGCGAATTGGGTTCAACTGCCAAATTGGTGTACGTTATCCGAATGGAAAACACATACGGTAACAAGGCTCCATTTACGGAGAAAATCCCAAGCAATCAGCGCACTTCCGTGCAATCGCAAGAAGTTTCCGTACCCGTTAAAAACAAAGATCCGGAATTAAAAAATCCGTTTGTAATTCCCGGAATCCGCAACATCAAAATTGATTCGCAACTCAATTCCAATTACAATTTTGATAATTTTCTGGAAGGAGATTCCAACAGATTGGCACGTTCCGCAGGTTTGGCTGTTGCCAACAAACCCGGCGGAACCTCTTTTAATCCGTTGTTGATTTTTGGAGGCGTTGGGCTGGGAAAAACCCATTTGGCTCATGCCATTGGTCTGGAAATTAAAGATAAATATCCCGATAAAACGGTTTTATACATTACCGCAGAGAAATTTTCTCAGCAGTATGCAGATTCCACACGCAACAACACAAGAAACGATTTTATTCATTTTTACCAGATTATCGATGTGTTGATTGTTGATGACATCCAGTTGTTATCCGGAAAAACAGGAACGCAAGATGTCTTTTTTCACATCTTCAATCACTTACATCAAATAGGAAAACAGGTAATTCTTACCAGTGACAAAGCCCCGGTGGATATGGTGGATATTGAACAACGTCTGCTTTCACGTTTCAAATGGGGACTTTCGGCAGAATTGGCGCATCCGGATTTTGATACACGCATGGCGATTATAAAAAACAAACTGTATCGTGACGGCGTAGAAATGCCCGATGAAATCACTACGTTCCTTGCGGAAAACATAAAAACCAACATTCGTGAGTTGGAAGGAGCCATAATTTCTTTAATTGCTCATTCTTCGTTTAACAAACAAGAGGTGACCCTTGATCTTGCTCAAAAAATTGTTGAGAACTACGTACGGAATACGAAAAGAGAAGTTTCCATTGACCACATTCAGAAAGTAGTGAGCGATTATTTTCAAATGGATGTTGAAACGCTGCAATCCAAAACCCGTAAGCGTCACATTGTTCAGGCACGTCAATTGGCTATGTTTTTTGCAAAAAAATATACCAAAGCCTCTTTGGCATCTATTGGTTCTCAAATCGGGAAACGCGATCACGCTACGGTTCTTCACGCATGCAGAACAGTCGACAACCTCTTTGAAACGGACAAACAGTTCCGAAGATATGTAGAAGAAATTAAACAAAAATTAGCTAATTAATTTGGTTTTGATTCCATAAGGAATTTTTAAAAAACATCTTAAATCCACATCATATTTTGGACAAAACAAAAATTTTAATGGTTTGCTTGGGAAATATCTGCAGGTCTCCTTTAGCTGAAGAAATTCTAAAATCAAAAGTAGATTCCGATAAAGTTTATGTGGATTCCGCAGGGACCGGACATTGGCATGCAGGTGAAGCTCCCGATCCGCGAAGCTTTGAGATTGCCAAAAAACACAACTTAGATATCAGTTACCAACGTGCAAGGCAGTTTCAACCTGAAGATTTTGATACTTTTGATATCATTTACGTAATGGATAACAGCAATAAAGACGATGTTTTGTCGATGGCAAAAACAGAAGAACATCGAAAAAAAGTCCGTTTGATTTTGGATGAAATTTTTCCCGGTGAAAATGTTGATGTGCCCGACCCNNACCCTTATTACGGTGGCAGTACCGGTTTTGAAAATGTATTTACAATGCTGGACGAAGCTTGTGAAAATATTGCAAGAAATCTTTAACGGTTCTTTTTATTTAAAATAAGTACCTTAGTAATCAAACCAAAAAATTGCTTGTGATGAAAAGGATTATACTTTATTTAACCCTGCTGCTCCCCGCTTTTACATTTAGTCAATCCATTGACCTCGAATTATTTAAAGAAGGGTTTACAAAACCATTGAGTCTTCAAAATGCCGGCGATGACAGACTTTTCGTGGTAGAACAAAACGGAAAAATTAAAATCATTTTATCCGACAACACCATTGCCCCTACTCCGTTTTTAGATATTTCCACAAAAATTTCAACCGGTGGCGAACGCGGTTTGCTCGGATTGGCATTTCATCCCGACTATGCCGTGAATGGTTTTTTTTACGTTAACTATACCGACACAAACGGCAATACAGTAATTGCAAGATATCAAGTGAGCAACAATTCCAATGAAGCGGATGCTTCTTCGGAAGTCGTGCTGATGAATTTTTCGCAACCTGCTTCCAATCACAACGGCGGTGATTTAACATTCGGACCGGACGGTTATCTTTATATTTCTTCCGGAGATGGCGGCGAATTTGGTGATCCTAATCACCGCGCACAAAACCTTGAAGAATATCTCGGGAAAATTCTCCGAATAGATGTGGACAATCCCTCATCAGGAAAAAATTACGGAATTCCAAGCAACAATCCTTTTATAAACTCACCTCATGCCAAGCCTGAAGTTTGGGCATACGGATTACGGAATCCTTGGCGGTTTTCAATTGATGAAATTACAAACGAAATCTGGATTGCAGATGTTGGACAAGCAGCTATTGAAGAAATAAACAGACAGTCCTTAACCGAATCCGGATTAAACTACGGATGGCGCTGTTATGAAGGTTCGCAGCCGTTTAATTTGTCGGGATGTCCCAATGCGTCCGATTTGACCTTCCCCATTGCAGAATACACTCACGACAATGGAAATTGTTCCATAACCGGCGGAATTGTTTATCGCGGTTCCACTTATCCGCAATTGCAGGGACTATATTTTTTTGCAGATTATTGCAGCGGGATGATTGGCACAGTTAGCCCTGACGGGACTATGAGTATTGTGGCAAACAAGTCCGGAAATTGGGTTTCGTTTGGAACGGACGTCAACGACGAACTTTATATTGTATCCATTTCCGACGGAAAAATTTATAAAATTAAAGATGCAACCGCTGCTGCCGAAGAATTCACAGAAAATAAATTTTCGATTTATCCGAATCCGGCACAACAAGTTTTTTCACTAAGTCATTCAGACGAAATAAAGTCGATAACCCTACTAAACACTTTGGGACAACAGGTGTTACCCCCCCGTATTTCAGAAAAAATTAATGTATCCATGCTGTCTGCCGGAACTTATTTCATTCGCATTGAAACACATTCCAATCAGCATACCGTCAAGAAGTTAATTATACACTAAGAAATGAATCAAAAAGGCAAATTATATTTAATTCCGTCGCCATTGGGTGCTATTCAACCCTTGACAATTTTACCGCTTTCGGTAAAAATGGCTGTGGAAAAGATTAATCATTACGTCGTTGAGCATGAAAAGCATGCGCGACGTTATATAAAAAGCATTCATTCGTCAAAGAACTTGGACAAATTACATTTCAGTCAAATAAATAAGTTTACTTCTCCTGAAGAAATACCCGCGATGCTCCAGCCGCTTTATGATGGTTATGATATGGGGATTATCAGTGATGCAGGCTGTCCCGGAATTGCCGATCCGGGTGCGCAAATTGTGGCATTGGCACATGAAAATAACATCCGAGTCATTCCTTTGGTAGGGCCCTCATCTATTTTATTAGGGTTGATGGCAAGCGGATTAAACGGACAGCAATTTGCATTTCACGGTTATTTGCCGATAGATCGGAAAGAACGTCATCAAGAATTAAAGAAACTGGAACGGCAATCAAAGACAAACAATCAAACACAAATTTTTATAGAAACACCCTATCGCAACACTCAAATGCTGGAGTTTTTAATTCAAACCCTTCATCCCACTACGCTATTGTGTGTGGCATGTGATTTAACTTTGCCTACGGAATTTATACATACCGCTCCTGTAGAAACGTGGAAAAAAATAAAAGCAGATCTTCATAAAAGACCTGCTGTGTTTTTATTGTTGTCGGAAGCGGATTATTAGAATCGCTTCGCTGCCTTTATTCCGGAAATATCGTAATCGGAGAACATCTCCATATAGTATTTTACACTGGCTCCATTGGCATCTTGAGAATCATGATTCCCTTTTGATTTTAGAAATTTTCTCACGTTTCCGGGCCCTGCCAAATGCGCTGCAGCAACTATTCCGGATTCTGTAATTTCTACACCATTAATTTCTTGTCCCACATACCTTTCTATTTCTTTGCGCAACACCCATTTGTTGTATGAAACATAGGTTTGAAAAGCCAATTCTTGTTGGTGAGTATCGTTTAAAAAATTATCGATATTCTTAAAACCCAACATCTTCAAAGTGTTTTGAGAAAATTGATATTTTCCCAAATAACCAAAACGGTTGACTACTTTGTACTTTCCACCGGATTCTTTAAATCCGACGGCTTCTTTAAATCCTATGTACGATCTGTCTAAACTGATTAAACTCTGATTTTCGGAGGTATCAAACTCCACTTCATCTTCCAGAGGTACGTAAAAATTATACACTTCTTTAGATTCCGCAATGAAATCAAATTGTGTATTTTCTTTTTTGGTTAAATCAAATCCGGTAATAAAAAATGTAATGCAAAGTAATATTATCGGAATAATGATTATTCTTTTTACCATCAAATCTATTCTATTTTCAGTTGAAATTTCAACTTATTAGAGTCTGCAAAGATACAAAAAAAATAAACTATCTGATTTATAGCCTCTTAAAAAACACCAAAATTTATGTTAAGTAAAACTCCTGACTATCGGTTGATTCTTTGGGCGTTAATCCAGCGGATGTATTGGGCGCGGTACACATTATGTTGGGCTAAAGTTTTAGAAAACTTATGATAACCGAGGCGTTCGGTATCGGCAACAAAATATAAATAATCGTGTTTTTCGGCATTCAAAACCGCATCGATGGAAGAAATATCCGGCATGGCAATGGGACCCGGAGGAATTCCTGCATATTTATAGGTATTGTAGGGAGAATCCGTTTCTAAATCCTTGTACAAGACTCGTTTGATTATTTTGTCAAAATCGTTACTTTCTTTTTTAACGGCAAATATCACTGTCGGATCTGCCTGTAACAACATTCCTCTTTTTAAGCGATTCAGATAAACACCCGCCACGCGCGGACGTTCGTCGATGGCAGCAGTTTCTTTCTGAACAATGGATGCAAGATTGTAAACTTCAGTTTTGGTTAGATTTATAGAGGCTGCTTTTTGTTCCCGCGTTTCATTCCAAAATCGTTCATACTCTGTCGCCATACGTTCTACAAAAGCGCTTGCGGAAGTATTCCAATAAAGTTCATAGGTATTCGGAATAAATAAAGTCAAAGCAGTTTCAGGCGTAAGTTCGTACTTGGACAAAAATGCTTCATTTTGCATGACAAAAACCAAAGAAACACTATCTGCTTCAATTTGAGTTGCAATATGCCCTGCCAAATCTTCAATGCGTTCCTGATTGTTAAACCGAATTTGAATCGGAATATTTCTACTTCGCAAGGTGCGTATGATATCCAAATTGGACATTCCTTTTTCAATCACAAAATGTCCCGGTTTTACATTGGAAGCATACTTTCTTTTTTCGGCTAAGAATTCAAAAGTAGCGGCATCGTTCAAGCTATCTTTTAGTTGAGATAATACATCGTCAAAATTGGCATCGGTTTTTATATAAATGTGAATCGATTCTTGATTGAAATTGGTATTGGGCATAAAAATATAGCGGTAAGCAAACCAACCGATAACACCGGAAACCACCACAATTAAAACGATAGCAAAGAGAAGTATCTTTTTTAAATTCATAGCTTATTTAAGAAACTTCAAAAAATCTTTTTTGAACAATTGATACAAAAATTCATCTTTAAATTCATTGTCTTGATACGTCCAATCTATTTTCCTGCAACTTCTTGAAAATCCTGCCCGTTCAAACAATCGGATGCTCGGTTCATTGTCAGCAGTGATTCCTGCATAAATCTGATGAACGTTTAAATGCTTAAATGCATAACGGCACAAATGAATTAACGCATCAAAAGCATATCCTTTTTTCCTGGAATCTTCCGGATAAACCGTAATTCCAACAGCTACGCGATGGTTTTTCGGATCAAAATCATAGAGGTCTATGAGTCCGACTGCTTGGAACGATTCTTTTTCACAAATAACAAGACGAACTTGTTTTACTTCATAGATATCTTTGTGACTTTGTGCTATGTAATTTTCTAATAAATTTCTTGAAAAAGGAACCGAAACTGAAGAAAATTTCCATTGATTTTCATCGTTTTCCAACCGATAGAGGTAGTCGATATCGGCAGGTTCCAACGCTCTTAAAAATATTTTTTCTCCGAATAATGTTCTCATCCAAAAGTTCCATTAAATACACGAACGGCGAGACCTTCCAAAAAGATATTTTGAAATCCGCTTCCTGCCAGTTCAAAATAAATTTTCAATACGCCGCCCGGCGTCTTAATTGTGAGGTTTTTTGAACGGGTTTTCCCTTTGTAAAATGCGGCCAATGCAACTGCTGTCACTCCGGTTCCACAAGAATACGTTTCATCCTCCACCCCACGTTCATAAGTTCTGACAAAAAATGAATCTTCGTCAATCTGTTCTGCAAAATTGATATTGGAACCCGCATTGCCATAGGTTTCATAACGCAGTTTCCGCCCTTTTTCAACAACGTTAAAATCTTTCAAATTATCAATAAATTCAACGTGATGCGGTGAACCTGTATTTAAAAAAACGGCATTGTTTTTATCCTCAATTTTATCGACGTTTGCCATTTCCAATTTTACAAGATTGTTTTCAATAAACGCTTGATGAACTCCGTCGATAGCTTCAAAAACAGCTTTGTCTTTTATCAATTTTAAATATTGAGCAAAATGCACCACACTCCTGCCTCCATTTCCGCACATCGAGCTTTCACGACCATCACTGTTGAAGTAAACCATTTTAAAATCTAACGAATCGTGATTTTCGAGTAAAATCAATCCATCGGCGCCAATTCCAAATCGGCGATGACACATTTCAGCTATTTTTTTGGAATCTTTTTTTGCAAAAAAATTCTCCCGATTGTCAATGAGAATGAAATCGTTTCCGGTTGCTTGATATTTAGAAAAAGATGTTATCATAAGACGGCAAAGATACGGATTAAACAAGAGATTGAAAGAAGCAGACCGCAGTTCCTCTCAACTTTAAATCCTCTCTATAAAATAAAATTTAAGACGATGTATGTAAGGTTTTAAAATAATCAAATGCTTTGGCCAATCGCGATCCGTACCAGCTAAAATACTCACCATCAACAAGTTTTACAGATTTATTTAATCTTTTCGATAAGGTTTCTGCATCCGATTGTTTAAAAGGATACGGTTCGGTCGAGAGTAAAATTAAATCGGCGGTTTCCATTTCTTTCATCGAAACTTCGGGATAACGAGAATCGGGTTTAAGAATATTCTCAAATTTATTCAACGACAACATTTTATCGATAAAAGTTAATTTCCCGGCGGCCATATAGGGATTTTTCCAAATCAGATAGAGCACTTTTTTATGAGGAACATCAGCTATAGCTTCCGTAAACACGCTTCTTTCTTTTTGAATATCGGCAATTATCATGGCTGCTTTTTCAGTGACATTAAAAACAGTTCCAAGCGAAGCAATCATTTCAAAACAGTCGTCAATAGTGAAAATATCAGTTACCCATACCGGTGCAATTTGTTGAAGATTATCCACTATTTCTTTGGTATTTTCTTCTTTATTGCAAAGAATAAAATCGGGTTTTAGGGTTTTTATGCGATTGTAATTCACATTTTTAGTCCCTCCTACTACCCTCACTTTTTTTCGAATCCTTTCCGGATGTACACAAAATTTTGTGACTCCTACAAGATTTGCTTCCAGCCCCAAATCAACAAGAAGTTCGGTTTGAGAAGGAACCAAAGAAACCACACGTTTGGGAACGTTTTGTAATTCGATTGTTTGTCCTATTTGATCTTTATAAATCACGCAGTACATTTTTCATCAACGCGCTGATTCTTTTTGCTTCCGCAGCGGCAGCATCTGCAAAATCTGCTTTGTTGGAAGCATAAATAATTGATCGTGAAGCATTGATAAGCAAACCGATGTTGGAGTTTAATCCGTGTTTACAAACTTCCTCCAAACTTCCTCCTTGTGCGCCGACACCGGGAACAAGAAGAAAAGAATCCGGAACTATTTTGCGGATTTCAGAGAGTGAATCCGCCTGCGTTGCACCCACGACATACATCAGATTTTCAGCATTTTTCCAAGTTTGTGAAGTTTCTAAAACAATTTGGTATAACGCGCGATTTTGAACGGGTTGCGTTTGAAAATCATGAGCTCCTTTATTAGAAGTCAATGCCAGTAAAATGGTGTGTTTGTCGGCATATTCCAGAAAAGGTTCCACAGAATCCTTTCCCATATATGGTGCCACGGTTACCGAATCAAAATTGAATGTTTCAAAAAAACTTTTTGCGTACATGGCTGCCGTATTTCCAATATCCCCTCTTTTTGCATCTGCTATGGTGAAAATTTCAGGATAATTCTTATTTAAATACTCAATGGTCTTTGCTAATGCTCTCCATCCTTCAATTCCTTCGGCTTCATAAAATGCAATATTGGGTTTGTAAGCAACGGCAAACGGATGCGTCGCATCGATAATTGTTTTGTTAAATGCAAATATCGGATCTTCTTCCGTTAACAAAAACTCCGGAATTTTGGTTTTATCGGTATCCAACCCAACACATAAGAAAGAGTTCTTTTTCCGAATTTGTGCAATTAGATCTGAGGTTTTCATTATTTAAAAAGTTTCTCCCGATTCTTTTAATTTTTCGGTGTTGTGAACCAATTGCAACTCGTCTATAATTTCCTGTATATCCCCGTTCATAATGTTTGCGAGATTGTAAAGCGTAAGATTGATTCGGTGGTCGGTAACTCTTCCTTGCGGATAGTTGTACGTACGGATTTTTGCACTTCGGTCTCCGCTGGTTACCATCGAACCACGTTTTGCGGCATCTTCGGCTTGTTTTTTTGCCAATTCCATGTCATATAAACGCGAACGCAACACACGAAAAGCTTTTTCCTTGTTTTTATGTTGCGATTTTTGATCTTGACATTGCGCCACAATTCCGGTGGGAATGTGAGTTAAACGCACTGCCGAATAGGTAGTGTTCACCGATTGACCGCCCGGACCCGATGAACAGAAATAGTCAATTCGGACATCCTTTGGGTCTATTTCAATGTCAAATTCTTCGGCTTCGGGAAAAACCATTACGGTAGCTGCACTGGTATGAACGCGCCCTTGGGTTTCTGTCTGAGGAACCCGTTGCACCCGATGTACACCGGCTTCAAATTTTAAAACACCATAGACATCTTCGCCTTCAATCTCCATTTGAACTTCTTTAAAACCGCCGCTTGTCCCCTCGTTAAAATCGATGACATTGGTTTTCCAGCCTCTGCTTTCGCAATATTTTGTGTACATTCTGAATAAATCTCCGGCAAAAATACTGGCTTCGTCTCCACCGGTTCCGGCACGGATTTCCATAACCGCATTTTTCGAATCTTCAGGATCCTTGGGAATTAATAAAAATTTTATTTCTTCTTCCAATTGCGGCAAACGCGCTTCAGCTTCTTCCAACTGCATTTTTGCCATTTCGACCATTTCAGGGTCACTTCCATCATCGAGAATTTCTTGAGCTTCCTTAATATTATTCGTTAAAGTTATATATTCCGAACGCTTGTCAACGAGTACTTTAAGTTCTTTGTATTCTTTATTTAATTCAACATAACGTTTCTGATCACTGATAATATCCGGTTGAATGATCAAGTCGTTTACCTCGTCAAAACGTTGTTTTATAAATTGTAATTTGTCTAACATACATGCTTTTTAAAAAGTTTCAAATTTAATTATTTTGAAACGCCTGAAAAATGGAATCAGGAATAAATGAAGGTACCAAAAGGCGATTTAATTGTTAATTTTTTCGTTTCCGATGATGCTACCTTTCCCACAATTTTAGCATCCACATTAAAGGATTTTGCTGTATCGATTATGGTTTGTGCATGCGATTCATCAACATACAATTCCATGCGGTGACCCATATTGAAAACCTGATACATTTCTTTCCAGTCGGTATTGCTTTCTTCTTGAATTAATTTAAATAAAGGCGGAACTTCAAATAAAGAATCCTTGATAATATGCAAGTTATCAACAAAATGTAAAATTTTGGTTTGTGCGCCTCCACTGCAATGAATCATCCCATGAATCGCTTTTCGTGGAATTTTTTCAAAGATTTTCTTAATTACCGGCGCATAGGTTCGAGTGGGTGAAAGAATCAATTTTCCCACATCCAAAGGACTTCCTTCAACCGAATCCGTTAATTTTTTGGAACCGGAATAAATCAAATCTGATGGAATGGTATTATCAAAAGTTTCGGGATATTTTGCTGCCAAGGTCTTGTTTAAGACATCGTGTCGTGCCGATGTCAACCCGTTGCTTCCCATCCCTCCGTTGTATTGACTTTCATAAGTTGCTTGTCCAAAAGAAGCCAAACCTACGATAACATCACCGGCCTGTATATTGGCATTGTCAATGATATCATCACGTTTCATTCTGGCAGTTACCGTAGAATCTACAATAATGGTGCGCACCAAATCGCCCACATCGGCAGTTTCTCCACCGGTAGAATGAATGTGAATACCATGAGCGCGCAGCTCGTCAAGAAGTTCTTCAGTTCCGTTGATAATAGCGGCAATCACATCTCCGGGAGTGTTGTTTTTATTCCGTCCGATGGTTGAAGAAAGCAAAATATTATCGACTGCGCCTACACACAACAAATCATCCAAATTCATAACCAAGGCGTCCTGAGCTATTCCTTTCCAAACAGAAATATCACCGGTTTCTTTCCAATAAGCATATGCCAAAGATGATTTTGTTCCGGCACCATCGGCGTGCATAATTAAACAGTAAGCTTCATCACCGGTGAGATAATCCGGGATTACTTTACAAAATGCTTTTGGAAAAAGCCCTTTATCGACATTTTTAATCGCTTTGTGAACATCTTCTTTTCCGGCAGATACACCGCGTTGCGCATATCGTTTTGAATATTCTTGACTCATAGATAAAATAAAAAAACAAAAGTAACCATTATAAAAATGAACAAAAATATATTTCAATTCGTTTTCATAAAAATGGAAGCTTTCCAAAATGGAAGCTTTCCGATTATTTCAAAAATAACAATTCACGATATTTGGTCATCGGCCACAATTCATCATCCACAAGCAATTCCAATTTGTCGCAATGATAACGAATAACATCAAAAAAAGGTTTTACCGCATTGCAATATGCAAAGGCTTTATCTTCTAAATCGGTTATACGATTGGCTACTTTACGGGCTTCAATCATTTCTGTAATGGCTTTGTTAATGCTGGCAATATGTTTGCTTATTTCTTCAATCAGCAACATTTGCTCGGTTCCGTATTGTTTAAAATCCGGACCGTAAATGTTTTTTAACCCTTGCACATTATCCAATAAAATATTTTGATATTGAATGGCCGTGGGAATGATGTGATTTCTTGCGATATCTCCTAAAATTCGCCCTTCAATTTGTACACGCATGGTATATTCTTCAAGCTCGATGGCATGGCGTGCTTCAATTTCCACACGGCTTAAAATTTTCATTTTTTCAAAGAGTTCAACGGCTTTTTTATCCACTTTTGCCCGAAGGGCTTCAGGCGTATTTTTAAAATTACTCAAGCCGCGTTTTTTAGCTTCAATTTCCCAGGCTTCTCCGTATCCGTCCCCTTCAAAGCGAATGCGTTTTGAATCTTTGATGTATTCGCGAAGCACATTAAAAATGGCATCGTCTTTTTTCATTTTATTTTCTTTTCGCAAATAATCTACGCGTGTTTTGAAATCCCGCAATTGTTTTGCGACAATTGTATTGAGCACGGTTATCGGGTTGGCACAATTTGCAGTAGAGCCCACCGCGCGAAATTCAAATTTATTTCCCGTAAAAGCAAATGGCGACGTTCGGTTTCTGTCGGTATTATCCAAGAGAATCTCAGGAATTTTTCCGACTACATTCAGTTTTAAATCTGTTTTTTCTTGAGGCGTTAATTTTCCCGGAGCAACTTTTTCCAATTCGTCCAGAACTTGTGTCAATTGAGTTCCTACAAAAATCGACATAATGGCCGGCGGCGCTTCATTGGCTCCCAATCGGTAGTCATTTCCGGCACTGGCTATGGATGCTCTTAATAAAGATTCATATTCATTGACGGCTTTAATGGTGTTGATAAAAAAGGTAAGAAATTGCAAGTTTTTCGTCGGTGTGGAACTCGGACTTAATAAGTTAACGCCGGTATTGGTAACTAAAGACCAATTGTTGTGTTTTCCGCTTCCGTTCACGCCGGCAAATGGTTTTTCGTGAAAAAGAACTTTAAAATGATGTTTTTCGGCAATTTTTTGCATCAAATCCATCAAAAGCGAATTGTGATCTACTGCCAAATTTGTTTCCTCAAAAATCGGTGCGAGTTCGTATTGACTCGGGGCGACCTCATTATGTCGTGTTTTCACGGGAATTCCCAACAACAAACATTCTCTTTCCAAATGTCGCATATAATTCAACACCCGACTTGGAATTGAACCAAAATAATGGTCATCCAACTGCTGCCCTTTTGCTGCGGTATGTCCCAACAAAGTTCTTCCTGCCAAAGTAATATCCGGACGAGAAGCTGCCATGGCGCTGTCCACTAAAAAATATTCCTGTTCCCATCCCAAGGTGGTGTTGACTTTGGTCACATTTTTATCAAAATACTTTGCTACTTCCGTTGCAGCTTGATCTACTGCTTGAAGCGAACGCAAAAGTGGCGTTTTATAATCCAGTGCTTCTCCGGTATAGGACACAAAAACAGTCGGAATACAAAGGGTTGTGCCGTAAATAAATGCAGGAGAAGTGGGATCCCAAGCAGTATACCCGCGAGTTTCAAAGGTATTTCGAATTCCGCCGCTGGGAAAACTTGACGCGTCGGGTTCTTGTTGTACCAACTGAGTTCCGCCAAATTTTTCAATCGCATGTCCGTTTTCTAAGGTTTGAAAAAAGGCATCGTGTTTTTCTGCCGTGGCTCCCGTTAAGGGTTGAAACCAATGCGTATAATGAGTAGCTCCTCGTGAAATTGCCCACTCTTTCATTCCGGTTGAAATATGGTCGGCAAGATTTCGGTCAATTTTAGTGCCTTTTTCAATGGCATCCATGACACTGCGAAATGAGTCTTGAGTCAAATATTGACGCATTGCCGTTTCGTTAAATACATTTCTTCCGAAAATTTCGGAACGTCGTTCGTTTTCTTCAATTTGAACAGGAGGACGATTTAAAGATTCTTTAACCGCATAAAATCGTAAAGTGGACATAAAAAGGGATTTAAAATTTTTTTCAAATATATGTTATTTTGAAAAAACATCTAAAATTGAGGGGGTACTTTATAAAAAATTATTGTTATTTTAACATGACCCCCATTAATTTATAGAGTCAACTTAAAAATGATAACCTTTTAATTGTATCTACTAAAATGAGATTTAAAAAAATTTCATAATAATTGGGTATATTAGACTCATAAAATACATGGTGGATGCGAAAAAAAATTTTTAAAATGCTTGCTAAAATCAATAAAAGCCTACTTCCCAGTTTGACCAAAAAGGGAGTACAATTAGCGGATGCCAACAAGTTTCAACTTATGATTTTTGCATACCGCTTGTGGGTTACGAAAAATGCACTGGATTAATTTCAAAAAGTCATTAATGACTTGACGGGAAAATGTTCCAATTTTTGCCGACCGGCCAACATTTCTATTTCAATTAAGAAATTGCATTGAATCAATGTTCCTTCCAACCGTTCAATGAGTCGAGAGGCTGCCAAAGCAGTCCCGCCGGTAGCGAGCACATCATCGTGTAACAAAATACGTTCACCTTTGGAGATCGCATCTTTATGAATTTCCAAAGCATCCGTTCCGTACTCTAAATCATAAGTTTCAGACAAAACTTCATACGGAAGTTTTCCGGGTTTTCTGATGGGAACAAATCCTACGCCTAATCGTTGTGCCAACAAAATCCCGAAAAAAAAGCCGCGAGATTCCACCGCTGCAACTTTGTCTATTTGTTGCCCTTCCAGCATTTCTATGAGTTTGGTCACACAGGCTTCAGAAGCTTTCGGATTTGACAACAAAGGAGTGATATCTCGAAATTGTACGCCCGGCTTGGGAAAATCCGGTATGGAACGAATAAAATCTTTAACATTCATAATTTAGAGGTTCAGCTATGAATTTTTTATTTAAATCTGCCTCTAAGATATAAATTTCAATTCGGAATTTGCCGATTGAAGTCTTTCCAATAAAATAAAAAGTGAAAAATAAAGAGGTTTTAGGCACTCAATAAAAAAAACTTGCTGATTGAATTCAGCAAGTTTTTTGATGGCTTTACAGCTATTTTAGTGACGTCGGCAGGATTCAAACCTGCAACCTTCTGAGCCGTAATCAGATGCGCTATTCAGTTGCGCCACGACGCCTTGTTTGCGGGTGCAAATATATACTTTTCCGTAGATGATGCCAAGGATTCTTAAGAAAAAAACAGACTATATTATTTCTGCACTTAATCCGGCTTCTAAAAGCATGGTGCAACGTGGCTTTAAATCGTCATAATCTCCTGTTTTTACTGTGCACTTCCCTTTGTAATGAACAATAATTGCACATTGTTCAGCTTGTTCAGAAGTGTGGTCGCAAACCGCTATTAATGTTTCAATTACATGATCAAAGGTATTGACATCATCGTTAAAAAGAATAATTTCATTTTGTTTGCGCTCCAATACATCTAACAGTACATCTTCTTTAATTTTCTCTTTTGTGCTCATAATAATTGACAAATTACAGTTATTCAGCATCTTATAAAATTAATCATTTTTTGATAAATTTAGCTGCATTCCAATTGTTTTTCTCTTTTTTGTTTACAAATTCAAGATTAAATCGGGCTCCATGTGTTTTTAAAATCGGTAAATCTTCAGAATAAAACCCGCTAATGTATAAGACTGCATCGGGTTTCATCGCTTTTACATAGGCTTCCATATCTTCCAACAAAATATTACGATTGATGTTGGCAATGATGACATCATATTTATTGGTTTCCAAAATTGACGCATCTCCTTGTAAAACGGTAATTTTTGAACAATTATTATGTTCGATATTTTCTCTCGAATTTTCCACACACCATTCATCAATATCAACAGCATCTATATTTTTTGCGCCTCTTTTCTCGGCAAGAATTGCCAGAACTGCTGTTCCGCATCCCATATCCAAAACTGTTGTCTCGGCAAAATCATCTTCAAGAATATACTGAAGCATCATAAATGTAGTTTCGTGATGTCCGGTACCGAATGACATTTTTGGAGTGATTATCAATTCATAAGGAAGGTTTCTTTCTTTGTGAAAAGGTGCACGCACCACACAGTTTTCACCTACTTCAATCGGTTCAAAATTACGTTCCCATTCTTCATTCCAATTGATTTGTTCAATTTTGGAATATTCAAATGAAATTTCAAATTCCTCCGATTTTAAGATTTCAATCGCATCTAAAATATCTTCGCTCCAAAACTCATCAACCACATAAGCCTTGACGCCGTTGTGCGTTTCCATAAAACTTTCAAAACCGACTTCACCCAATTCGGCAATAAGAATTTCAGTTCCCGGTTGCACAGGAGTTACCGAAAAAACATACTCGTGATAATGTGAAGTCATTTTATTCTTTTTTATGTGAAGCAGCATTGACAATTTGCATAAAACTTTCCACCTTTAAAGAAGCCCCGCCTATCAATCCTCCATCGACATCTTCTTGTGAAAAAATGGTTTTTGCATTGTCGGGCTTTACACTGCCGCCGTACAAAATCTGAATGCTGTCTGCTATTGCATCCGAATATTTTTCGCGAATCGTATTTCTGATAAAACGGTGCATTTCCTGTGCTTGTTCCGGTGTGGCAGTTTCTCCGGTTCCAATGGCCCAAATCGGTTCATAAGCAATGATGATGTGCTCCATCAAAGAACTGTCAAGATGAAAAATACTGGCTTCCAATTGTTTTTTTACAACTTCTTCTTGATTTGTATTTTTTCTGTCTTCCAAAGATTCTCCGACACAAAAAATCACATTCATTTCATTTTTCAGTGCAGCATCTACTTTTTTCTTCAATACTTCATGAGATTCTCCAAAAATTGTTCTTCGCTCGCTATGCCCGAGAATAACGGTTGAAACACCAACACTTTTTAGCATTTTTCCGGAAACTTCTCCTGTATAAGCGCCTGAATCTTCTTCGTGCATATTTTGAGCAACTACTTGCACAGGATGTTCTTTTAGAGATTGAAACGCATGGAATAAATGAGTGAATGATGGAGCAATCATAATCGATACATCTTCAGGGAAGAGTTGTTTTTTAAAATCTCCCAAAAAACTTTCTGTTTCAGACAAGTCGTGATTCATTTTCCAATTTCCTGCAACGATTTTTTTTCGCATTTATAGAATAGATTAAATTGTTATAATTTTCTTATACTCGAATTTTCGGATCGAGCCATCCATAAATAATATCCACAATAATATTGATTGCTATAAAAATAGTAGCAATGGTCAGAACCGCACCCATAATCACCGGCAAATCCAAAGTGTTTAATGCATCAACAATTTCTTTTCCCAATCCGTTCCACCCGAAAATGTATTCGACAAAAACGGCGCCTGCCAACATTGATGCAAACCAACCTGAAACTGCGGTAACCACCGGATTCAAAGAATTCTTAAGCGCGTGTTTTCTGATAATGCGATTTAAAGATAATCCTTTTGCTCTTGCGGTACGAATATAATCTTGATCTAAGACTTCCAACAATGAATTCCGCATCAATTGAGATACTACTGCCAACGGTCGGATTCCCAACACCACGGCAGGAAGGATTAAATTTTTTAATTGAATGTATTTTCGCGTGCCAAAATCATCTACTTCGTAAAGACTTCCGGTCATTTCAAGGTTGGTGTATTCATGAAGCAAAAATCCAAAAATCCAAGCAAACAGAATCGCACTGAAAAACGACGGGAGACTCATTCCCAAAGTACTTATAAACTGAATGATTTTATCGATAAATTGATCTTTAAAAAGTGCTGCGATAATTCCGAGAAAAACGCCGAGAAAAACCGCCAAAACAATTGCAGAAACTGCTAAAATGATTGTATTGGGTAAGGTTTCCCCAATCACCTGAGTAACAGCCTTTCCGTTTTTTTGAAAGGATTCTCTCAAATGAGGAAATTTAAGAGCTACCGTTGTAGATCCTACAGTAAACAATCCGACACCGGAGTATTTTTCACCAAAATAGGTATAATCTTCGGCCTGGGTACTGTGGAAAGAAACCGGTGACAAATCGTTTAAATAGCGGATGTATTGTATGGATAAGGGTTGGTCAAAACCATATTTTTTTTTTACCATCGCGATTTGTTCAGCGGTTTCATTTTGTCCCAACATCATACGCGCAGGATCGCCCGGCAACAGCGTGAACAACAAAAAAATAACAGTTACCACACCCCAAAGGGTCAGCAACGAATACCCTATTTTTTTTAAAACATATCGTGTCACAAAAACGAATATTTAAAGCACTTCTTCCAAAGACACCGGACGGTAAACAAAATCTTCACCGAATAACTCTTTGGCATATTCTTCAATTGTTGTGGTAAATCCGACCTTGGCTCGGCGCTCATTCACTGTTTCGGGATTGTCAATCGGCCAAATATAAGGATTTCCACTGCTGTCAATGTATCCTTGCGTTCCGTACTTTTGAGGCTCTTGTTTGTACATCAACAATAAATCTTCCAAGGTTGCATAATGCGTCATCGGCAGCTCCCCGCTTTCTGTAAAATCTTGGAGCATTAAAATATAATTTTCTATTGCTTCCGGCTGACGTTTTAAAATTTCATAACCCACCAAATTTGTCGGTTCTCCTACCATTGTTTTTCCGGGATACCCGTGTTGATCCATCACGCTCGCCAAATATTCGAAGTTGGAACGATCCAATGCTGTTTGTATCGAAGAAAGATCGCTTTTGGCTTCGTCTTCGGTCAGTCCGAACTCTTTACCGAGTGCCACTCGCTCCTCCACACTGTGACTTTGTATGATTCTTTCAAACAAATTGATGCGCGCCGCAATGCTGTCTAAATCTTTTTTTAATCGGTTTGTATCCAACATGAGTTTAGGATTTTCGACTTGGACCAATTTGAGTTTTCCGGCATCATTCCAATGATACTTTTGCGTGATGGTTCCATTTTGAAGTTCCAAAATTCCGGGATTGCTACGGACAATAGTTTTCAGTGTAGTTTCATCACAGAAATAAAAATCGAAATTCAGGTTGTAATCCTCAATTAATTGGGTTGTTAATTCGCCGGTTGAAGCAGACAACCCAATCACGTCATACCCCAAATCTTTGGCTTTGTCCGTAGCTTTTTTTATTGCCTTATACCCTTCTTTTTCCGTGTTGTAAACACTGTAGGCAATGACTACGATAAGATTGGGTCTGTTTAAAAATTCGTCTGTATAATCCGTTCCGTCTTTTTCAATGGTGAAATCGTGAATCGGCGGAATGTATCCTTCTTTTACCATTCGGGTTTCGACATCAATAAATTCTCCATCCACATTGGGATATTCTCCGGTGGTAGTAATGATTTCCTCTTTTCCGTTTACGTTAAACTTCCACTTATATTCATAAACAGCTTTTGGTGCATCTTCCGGAACGCGCATGCCTTCGGCTATATTTGTTCCGATTTTATACGCTCTAAAATCAATGATGGGCAAATGTTGCAACACGTAGTACCCCAGTCCGAGGCACAGTAAAAAAGTGACGAGCACCACCATACTTCTGACGTTGGTGGTAAAAATCGGTCGGATGTATCTCCTGCCTACAAATAAAATGATGATTAAAACCAATAAAATAACATCTTTCCAGAAAGATTCCCACGGCGTCAACGGGATGGCATCCCCAAAACAACCACAATCGGTTACCTTATTAAAATAGGCGGAATAAAAGGTGAGAAACGTAAAGAAAACAATCATCAAAAGCAGCAACCAAAGTGTTAGTCTGCGCATATATCCCAACAGTAAAGTAACACCGAGAATAACTTCAACAATCACGATGATAATTGCCAATCCCAGCGAATACGGTACTAAAAACTCCAAGTTTAAAACTTCGGGAGCAAAATAATCTTGTAATTTAAAAGAGAACCCTACGGGATCGTTAAGTTTGATGAGGCCGCTAAAGATAAATAACAGTCCTACTACAATTCGTGCAAATCCGACTAAATATCTCATTTTCAATTTACTTTATGGGGTTGATTTTTTTCGTCTGTTGATTGTGTTTGTTCCTCTAAATGAATCAGTGCAAAAACGGCATAATTAATCATATCACGATAATTGGCTTCCACTCCTTCCGATACACGTGTCTCTCCCTTATTGCTCTCTATTTGCTTGATTCTTAATGTTTTTTGTAAAATCAAATCGGTCAATGAACTAATTCTCATTTCACGCCAAGCTTCGTTGTAATCGTGATTTTTATCCATCATCAACTGCTTGGTCAAAGCAATTTCTTCATCGTAATGTTGCGAAGCCTCTTCCACGGACAAATCGGGTTTTTCTGCTACACCGAGTTTCAGTTGGACCAATGCCATTGTGGAATAATTTACAATTCCTATAAATTCCGAAACTTCATCTTCTTCAATTTTTTGTTCGACATTTTCTTGCAATCCACGAATTCGTTGTGCTTTGATAAATATTTGATCGGTTAATGAAGGCAAACGCAATACGCGCCAAGCGCTTCCGTAATCGTGCATTTTATTGATAAACAATGTTCTGCATTTGGTAATCTGAGAATTGTATTGATTTGAAGTATCTTTCATTTTCAATTGAAAGTTTTTACGTAAATTTCGGGTAAATATAGATATAAAAATTTGGCTACTATCAACTGCAAGCAATCTCTTATAGATTTTTCGGTTCCAAAAGTTATGGGAATCGTCAATATCACGCCGGATTCCTTTTATGACGGCGGAAAAAGCACTTCGGAAGCTGCAATTTTAAAACAAGTAGAAAAAATGTTAAAAGATGGCGCCACATTTATTGATGTAGGCGGTTACAGCAGTCGTCCCAATGCTGAAGACATTTCAGTTCAAGAAGAAATCGATCGTGCGATTCCTGCAATTGAGTTGATTCTTTCACATTTTCCGGACACGCTGATTTCCATCGATACTTTTCGCAGTGAAGTGGCACGCACTGCAGTGGAATCCGGAGCTGCCATGGTAAATGATATTTCCGGAGGTGATTTTGATTCTAAAATGATTCAGACAGTTGCCGAGCTCCAAGTGCCTTATATCATTATGCATATGCGCGGCACTCCGAAAACCATGACACAGCTCACTGACTATGACAACATTACGACAGAAGTGATTTATGATTTGTCAGCTAAAATACGAGAAGCACGAGCCGCGGGAATTAATGACATTATCGTCGACCCGGGTTTTGGTTTTGCAAAAACACCTCGACAAAGTTTTGAATTATTAAAAAATCTAAAGCTTTTACAAACGTTGGAAGCGCCCATTTTATCCGGAGTTTCGCGAAAATCTTTTATTTACAAGACCCTTCAAATCACGCCTCAAGAAGCATTAAACGGAACAACAGTTATGAATACGATTGCAATTTTAAACGGAAGTGCTATTTTACGTGTCCACGATGTCAAAGAAGCCACGGAATGCATAAAATTATTGCAAAACCTTGCTATGTGATTGTCCTGCTGTCAGAAAATTAAATTACTTTTACAAAAAAACGCACCCTTGAACTACTTTGATATTCGCATAATTGATATTGTAGATATTGTTTTGGTGGCATTTCTGTTGTATTATTTATACAACCTTGTGAAAGGGACTGTTGCCATCAATATTTTGGTCGGTTTGATTATCGTTTATGCCATTTTTGTAGTTACTCAACTGCTTGAAATGGAATTGTTGAGCAAAATAATCGGTGGATTTTTAGGAGTCGGAATGATTGCATTGGTCATTGTTTTCCAACCTGAAATTCGGAAGTTTTTATTGATGCTGGGTTCTACCAATTTTGCATTTCGGAAAGTTTTTTCAAAACAATTTCAATTTTTCCGAGCTGAAGAAACGCAACAAACTAGCATAAACAGCGTAATTGAAGCGTGTAAAAAATTCTCTTCCACGTTAACCGGTGCTTTGATTGTGATTCAACGCAACAACAGTCTGGATTTTGTAAAAAACAGCGGAGATGAAATGGAGCTAAAAGTAAATACGCCCATCATTGAAAGTATCTTTTTCAAAAACAGTCCGCTTCACGACGGAGCAATTATCATTGAGGATGATACGATTACAGCGACCCGCGTGATTTTACCGGTCTCAAACGACCGAAACATTCCTGCCCGATTCGGATTGCGTCACCGTGCCGCAGTGGGAATTACCGAAAAAACAGATTCACTGGCTTTGGTAGTTTCTGAAGAAAGCGGACAAGTTTCCTACATCAGAGACGGCGAATTTATTTTATACGAAGATTGGGAAGACCTGAAAAACATTTTACAAAACGATTTGAGTTAATTTCTTACTTTCTCTATTTTTCTTTCTTTTAAATTTAATGTAATTCTCAAGTTTTTCACTGGTAGTCATGCCCGAGGGATTGCTTATCTTTACGATTATTAAAACGCTGAAAATGTCTGTGATTTATATAAAAAATATGGTGTGCACCCGATGCATCATGGCGGTTGAAAATAAATTAAACAAACTTAAAATTCCGATAGAAAAAATCACTTTGGGAGAAGTCATATTAAAAGAAAAATTGACTCCCGAACAACGTGAACAGGTTGAAAATGCCATCAATCCTTTGGGATTTGAAATTATCGATGACAGAAAAAGCAGAATTATTCAAAAAATAAAAACCCTGATCATCGAATTGGTTCACAACCAAGACAATGCAATCAAAACAAACCTCTCCGATTTTTTAAGCAAGGAGCTGCACCACGATTACAATTATTTATCTAATTTGTTTTCTGAAATTGAAGGCACAACGATTGAAAAATATTTTATCAATCAAAAAATTGAAAGAGTTAAAGAACTTCTGGTTTATGACGAACTAACTTTAAGTGAAATCGCTTTCCAATTAAATTATTCCAGTGTTTCGTATTTGAGCAATCAGTTTAAAAAAGTAACCGGACTTTCGCCAAGTCATTTTAAGAAAATTGGTCAAAACCGAAGAAAATCGCTGGATGAAATCTAAATTTTATTAGCGGGTTTTGCTCATAAACTTTACAAAGTTATCCCATAAAACTACAATAACAATTCAATATATTATTGGCAACTTTGTAGCGAACTGAATGATAAATGATTATGGATAAAAATAAAAACACAAGTACAGCCACATTGGAACGCACCCTTCCTGTTTTGGGAATGACTTGCGCGTCGTGTGCAAGCAGTGCAGAAAGCGTGGTATCACACGTACCCGGCGTTGTCAATGCTTCTGTGAATTTTGCCACCGGAAACTTAAACGTAGAATATGAACCCGAAACAACCGACATCCATAAACTTCAAAAAGCATTACAAGATGTTGGGTATGATTTATTAATTGAAGATGAAAAAGTTCAACAAGAAAAAATAGAAGAACTTCACGAAAAGAAACTAAATCAATTAAGAAAAAGAACCATTTGGGCGGTTATTTTATCTTTTCCCGTATTTATGATTGGCATGTTCTTTATGAATATTCCTTATGCCAACGAAGTTATGTGGATTTTTTCTACTCCCGTAGTTTTATGGCTGGGAAGAGATTTCTTCATAAATGCGTGGAAACAAGCCAAACACCGAAAAGCCAATATGGATACGCTGGTTGCGCTGAGTACGGGAATTGCCTATCTATTTAGTGTCTTTAACATGTTCTACCCTGATTTTTGGGAACAACGAGGATTGGAAGCTCACGTTTATTTTGAAGCGGCGGCGGTGATTATCACATTTATTCTCATCGGAAGATATCTGGAAGAAAAGGCCAAAGACAGTACTTCTTCAGCCATAAAAAAGCTGATGGGTTTACAGCCTAAAACTGTAAATGTGATGCTACAGGACGGAACTGAAAAACAAATTCCTATTGAAGACATTCAAGTTGGCGATACGATTTTGGTAAAACCGGGTGAACAAATTGCCGTTGACGGAATCGTTACTTTCGGAGAATCGTATGTTGATGAAAGTATGTTGAGCGGTGAGTCTGTTCCCGTTCATAAAATAGAAAACGAAAAAGTATTTGCAGGAACCATTAACCAAAAGGGTAGTTTTCAATTCAGCGCCGTAAAAGTGGGTAAAGAAACAATGCTTGCGCAAATCATCAAAACAGTACAAGATGCGCAGGGAAGCAAAGCTCCGGTTCAACAATTAGTCGATAAAATTGCCAGAATATTTGTTCCTGTCGTTATCGGAATTGCTATTCTCACCTTTATTTTATGGATAATTCTCGGTGGCGAAAGCGGACTGGTTCACGGGCTGCTGGCAGCCATTACCGTATTGGTCATTGCGTGTCCGTGTGCTCTTGGTTTGGCAACACCCACAGCAATTATGGTCGGTGTGGGAAAAGGAGCAGAAAATGGAATTCTGATTAAAAATGCAGAAAGTCTGGAATTGACCAAAAAAGTAGATGCCATTATTTTGGACAAAACCGGAACCATTACCGAAGGAAAACCGGTAATTACCGATGTAAAATGGTTGAATGACTACAAAGACACCAAAGCTGTTTTAATTGGAATCGAAAAGCAATCTGAACATCCGTTGGCGGATGCAGTAATAAACCACTTTAAGGAAATTGATGCTGCGGAGGTTTCAGAGTTTAAAAGTATTACGGGAAAAGGTGCAAAAGCAACTTTTAATGGTGAAACTTATTATGTAGGGAACCGAAAATTAATGAGTGATCATCAAATTCAAGTATCCGACACGTTAAATAAAACAGCTTCCCAATGGGAAAAAGAATCGAAGACCGTGATATGGTTTTCCGACAGTAAGCACGCAATTTCGGTCATTGCCATTTCCGATAAAATAAAAGACTCTTCCGTAACTGCAATAAAAGAATTGCAAACAATGGGAATTGATTTGTATATGTTAACCGGCGATAACCAAGCAACTGCAAAAGCCATCGCCGAACAAACCGGAATCACAAATTACAAAGCCGAAGTTTTCCCACAGGATAAAGCTGATTTTGTGACACAATTGCAAGCAAACGGAAAAACCGTGGCCATGGTTGGTGACGGAATCAATGACAGTACCGCACTGGCAACTGCAGATGTAAGTATTGCGATGGGTAAAGGTTCGGATATTGCAATGGATGTTGCAAAAATGACCATCATTTCATCAGATTTAATGAAGATTCCCCAAGCAATACGCTTGTCAAAACAAACGGTTACCACCATTCAGCAAAACTTATTCTGGGCATTTATTTACAACGTTATCGGCATTCCGATTGCAGCAGGTGTCCTCTACCCCATCAGCGGGTTTTTACTCAATCCGATGATTGCCGGAGCAGCCATGGCACTGAGTAGCGTGAGTGTGGTTTCGAACAGTTTGCGATTAAAATGGAATAAAAAAATATAAGACGTTGAAAATCGCGTGCTTCCGATAATAATACGCAGGATGTAAAGATGTTTTCCCGATGGAGGTTTATCGGATAATCGATATGGATGTTATAAATTGGCTCAAAATTTGATATCTTTGAGGGTATGAAAAAGTGGTTGTTTTTTTTCTTTTTATTTCCATTGGCAGTTTCTGCACAATTGGATTTTGAATCTTATAAAGGCAAACTCAATTTTGTGGAATTGCCCGTTGTTCCGGATGTCTTCGATACTCCTATTTCTATTTTGAAATCAAAAACAGCCACCACGCGATTTTCCAATTTCCAACTGAATCGTCATAATTTCCGCGAACCTGTCAATATGATGGAAGCGATGATAGCCGCTGAATCTTTTCAGGAAACTTCTATTGAGCTTTCCATTGATCCACGAGAATACGGAGTTTATGGCGGAAATTCAAGTTACTCGGCAGACAGTGCTACAAAGGTTAAAAATACTGCTTACAAGGATGCAGCACGCGGTTTTTTTGTTGCCGATCATTGCCCGCCTTTTGGTATGTGTCCGCGTTGTGCCCCATATCGAATGGGAAGAAGGTTCTAATTTACAACAACTCGATACCGTCCTCCTTTATGGAAATAATACGGTTCTTAAATAAAGTTCCAACGGCTTTTTTAAAGCTCTTTTTACTCATCCCCAGCAAATTTTTAATTTCTTCAGGGTCGGATTTGTCATGAAGCGGCAAAAATCCACCGGCAGCTTCAAGTTCACTTCGGATATAGGCAGCATTTGGTTCGATGCTTTTGTATCCCGGTTCTTGTAAAACCACATCGATTTTATTGTCCGGACGAATCTTCTTGATGTAAGCAGGCAAACGATCTCCGGTGCGGATATCTTCAAAAATATCTTCTAAATAAATCAGTCCTTTGTGTTTGCCGTTAATGATGACATTTGCCCCTTTGTCCGTAATATGCGTCACGAGAATGCTTACTTTTTCAAATTCAGAAACTGTTAATTCCTTATTGTCAAGAAACCGATCGGTTTTACTGGATGCTACCAAGCGATTGGTAACTTCATCCAAATACATATACACGATATACCAACTTCCTTGCTTCATTTTCCGAGCTTGCTCTTGAAACGGCACAAACAATTGTTTTTCCAATCCCCAATCTAAAAATGCACCAACTTCTGTCACTGCTGCACAGTGGAGATACCCAAATTCATTCAATTTTATAAAGGGTTCCAATGTTGTGGCAATCGGACGTTCTTCGTGATCCAAATAAACAAAAACATCAATGGAATCGCCCAAAGTATACGTTTCGGGTTTGTATTTATGAGGTAAAAGAATGTCGTTTCCTTCCGCATCACCGAGATACAATCCCGGTTCGGTTTCTCTCAATATGGTTAAGGTGTTATATTCTCCGAGTTTTATCATTTCCTAAATTACTTTTACTTTGATTGATGAATTTATTTAATATACTTAAAATATTCCAATAAAACGAGGTCATTCACCTGATCTGGAGTTATGATTTCCAACATTGCCGGACCGTCTGCATCTTCATAAAATAATTGAAGCGAAGCTTCCAACTCGTTTTCACTGGTAACAGCACGATACTTAAATTTATACATGCGCGCAAGATCAATCGCAGTTAACTGATGTTTTGTTTCAAAAAATGTATCAAAAACCTCCGTATCTTTTTCACCGGGAAGAATTCTAAAAATTCCGCCGCCACTGTTATTGATTACAATGATTTTAAAAGTTTTTGGAATATGTGCATTCCACAACCCATTGCTGTCATAGAACAAACTCAAATCTCCGGTTATTAAAATCGTTGGTAATTCCGAGGCGTAAGCTGCACCGACAGCAGTACTCACACTGCCGTCAATTCCACTCGTCCCTCGGTTGCAAAACACCTGAACGTCTTCGGGCAAATTAAACAATTGCGCATATCGCACCGTCGCACTGTTACTCAATTGTAATTGGATGTTATTGGGTAAAAGCTCAAAAATTTTATGGAAAACACTAAAATCGGAATACGGTATTTCTTCAATATATTTGTGGTGTTTTAAAATCCGGTAATCTCTGATTTTCAACCATTTTCTTTGATAATCACTTTGCACAACTTGTGTATGAGGAAGAAAATTGGTAAAAAACATCTCCGGTTTCAATTTTATATGATTGTCCAGCACAAAATAAGTGTCAAGTGCTTGTTTTTCATCGATATGCCAATGGTGTTTGGGAGAAAAATTTCTCAAAAATGCTTTAATTCTTTTGGAAATTACCATTCCTCCGAACGTAATCAGAATATCCGGTTTGAGCGCTTCAAATTCTGCATGGTTCAACGAAGTTATCAATTGATCGATTGCAGGAATAAAATTCGGATGATGCAAATTGGATGTGGTTTCGGTCAACACCAACACACTTTCATCACTTGCCAATTTTTCTATAACTTCTGCAGATAAGCTGTTCGGAAAAAGCGTTCCCACCAAAATCATTTTTTTTGTACTGCCGTTCCATTTCTGAGAAAATTCTCGATAATCCGTATGCATTTCCGCTTCAATTTCAATCGGAATATTTTCGGGATACACTGTTGGTTCAGCAACCGTTTCGTACAATGGTTCTGCAAACGGCAGGTTTATATGCACCGGACCGTTGTTTTGAATCGCTGTGTTCAGCGCGTGGTTAATTTCTTTTTGATTCTGCTCTTGATACGACTCCTTATCTTGACAATTTGCACTGTACAAAATGTGTTTCTCAAATATATTTTCTTGCCGAATGGTCTGTCCGTCTCCAATATCTATCAATTCCGAAGGGCGATCGGCCGAAAGCACCACCAAAGGGATGTTGCTGTAATAAGCTTCCGCCACAGCAGGATAATAATTGAGCACCGCCGATCCGGAACTACAGAGTACCGCAACGGGTTTGCGAATTTGTTGTGCAATTCCCAAGGCAAAAAAAGCAGCAGCACGTTCATCGACAATACTAAAACACTTAAAAAAAGGGTTGTTGGCAAACCCGATGGTTAAGGGTGCATTACGCGAACCCGGAGAAATGACGATATGAGTAATCCCTTTTGCTTGACATAGAGAAACAAGCGTTTGAGAAAGTTTTTTACTTGAATGCTTCATAGCGTGCAAAGGTAATCATAAACACTTGCTTCTATAGCATAGGTTTTAAAACTTGCAGCATGGTTTGCATTTTATTGTGAGTTTCTGTCCATTCTTCAGCAGCATCTGAATCGGCAGTGATTCCGCCGCCAATATAAATTGTAACCATTCCATTATCAATTTTCATACTCCTTAAATTCACCATAAATTGAGCCGATTGAGCTTGATCTTCCATAATACCCACATACCCGGTATAAAATTCGCGTGAATCCGCTTCCTCTTTGACGATAAAATCGAGGGAAATATCTTGAGGAGTTCCACATACTGCCGGAGTGGGATGCATTTTGCTTATTATTTTTGACAGCGTCCCTGGCGTGTCTTTCATCTTCCCCCAAATGTCCGATTTAAGATGCAATAAGCTTCCTGCTCTGATGGTTTCCAATTCGCCGACTTGCACGTCTTCAACATACGGTTTTAAATCCTCTACAATCGCCTCAGTCACAAAATGCTGCTCATCGCGTTCTTTTTTGCGCCAAGTAATTTCACCGGTTTTATACGGCTGGGTTCCTGCCAAAGCCATGGTTTTGAAATTGTTCTCTTTCACAGAAACCAATGTTTCGGGAGTTGCACCACACCAAATTCCTGTCTGTGGATGATACCACAAATAACGATAAGCAAGCGGATGTACTTTTAAAATTTGAGCAATCAATTCGCGAATGGAAAAATCGTGAAGTTGAATTTTCTTTCTTCGAGAAATTACAATTTTTTTGGAATGCCCTTCTTTGATAAAAGCAATGGTTCTATCAACCAGTTTTTTGTGTGTTTCTTCATCTTGTTCGGTTTCTTCGATTTCAACGCGATGAAACGGAAAGGTTTCTTTTTCAAAAACAGCTGTTAAAGTTGTGCTTTCCGAAGCGGGAATACAAACAGTTTCTTCCTGTGGATTAAACGGAGCCATGACAAAACCGTCTTGGTTCAATTTATTGTTTAAATGCAATTCGGAAGTTTCTTGTAAATAAGCTTTTACTTCATTTTGATCAGGTTGTGAAAAAAGCGCAAAAGGCAATTGTTTTTCATAATGTTGGGAAAGACGGATTAGAAAGTTTTCAAAATTCATTTGTCGTTTTTAATTAGCGTTATGGTGGTTAATTTTATCATTGAGATAAGTTCGTTTTGTTCGTTTGTGATGGGAATTTGCCACAATTGTGTGGTTCTTCCTTTGTGAAGTATTTTTGCGCGTGCATACACAAAACCTTCACGAATGCTTTTCACGTGATTGGCAGCAATCTCAATCCCGCGAACCATAACTTCTTTAGAATTTAAAAACATAAATGCTGCGGCACTGCCGACACTTTCTGCCAACGCCACAGAAGCACCGCCATGCAACACACCATCCGGTTGATGAACCTTTGGATTTACCGGCATTCTTGCGGTTAAATAATCTTCGCCAACATCAATAAATTCTATTTGTAAAGTTTCCATCAGCGTGTTTTTACACATTTCGTTACACGCTTTTAAAATCGCTTCTTTAGTATTCTTCATCGGTATGATTTACATTTGTAAAAGTACAAAATAGCATAAAAAATGAATCAAACGAAAACAGTTTTTTACACCGCAACCAACACTTTTTCTACCTTAAATACATACACCGAAAAAACTAAGAATATTTGGATGGTATTCCACGGAATGGGCTATCTCAGCAGGTATTTTATCAATTATTTTGATTCATTGGATGCTGATGAAAACTACATCATCGCTCCGCAAGCTCCTTCAAAATACTATCAAGATTCAAAGTTTAAACTTGTAGGCGCTTCGTGGTTAACACGAGAAAACACTGCACTTGAAATCGATAACTTATTAAATTACATCGATGCGGTTTACAAAAGTGAAATAGGCGCTCACAATTGCAAACTGTTTGTTATGGGTTATTCACAGGGAGTTTCAGTAGCAACGCGCTGGATAGCACGAAGAAAAATAGTCTGTGATAATTTAATTCTGCATTCCGGAGGCGTTCCGAATGAATTAAAACCAGAGGATTTTGACCATTTGCCCCCAGACAGCAAAGTGATATATCTATACGGTAATAAAGACCAATATCTGACCAAAGCAAGAAAAACAGAACAAGAATTACTGGGAAAAAAACTTTTTAAAAACCGATTGAAAGTCGAAGTATTTGATGGCATTCACGAAGTAAACAAAAAAGCGCTGGAAAAGTATGCTGCTTTATAAAATTGCATCCAACGCGCTGAAATTCAATAAAAAAGAAAATCCGTTTTCTTTAGTAGAAAACGGATTTGTCATTTTGGGTGGATGACCGGTCTCGAACCGGCGACCTTCGGAACCACAATCCGACGCTCTAACCAACTGAGCTACAACCACCGTGTTAATTGACGTTCTCAAAAGAACAGTGCAAATATAATTCAATTATTGACTTTGCACAATGCTTAGTGAAAAATTTAAATCAAATCGAAAATTGAGCTGACTGCCGGGTATCTTTCTGCCGTAAATCCTTCGCCGTATTCCACGCCAACCAAGCGCCCCAAATCTCGGGCGCGATAAGTCAAACTCTCTTTAAAATTCTCAGATGAGATAGGCGTTTGCGGTTCATCGGATTGTGGATCGTAAAATTGACTTTCAAAAGCAAATATCATTTCCAGTTTTTTATCGATAAAACCGGTGACATCCACTACAAAATCAGGTTTTATATTCTTCCATTGAATGTAGTGATAGACGTGTTTCGGGCGCCAAGCTTCTTGTGGTTCTCCGTCAAAGTGTGTTTCAATCCTTCGCAAGCCGCTTAAAAAACAGGCATCGCTCACCAGTTTGCTGCCTTTCCCATGATCGATATGTCTGTCGTCAATGGCATTGCACAACACGATTTCCGGCCGGTATTTTCGAATGATTTTTATTACTTCCAATTGAGACTCGCGATTGTTTTCAAAAAAACCGTCGGGAAGTCCTAAATTCTCTCGAAATTCTGCGCCCAATATTGCTGCGGCTTTCTTACTTTCTTTGTCGCGAATTTCTGCCGAGCCGCGTGTTCCCAATTCTCCGCGAGTCAAATCCAAAATACCGACTTTTCGTCCGTATGCAACTTCTTTTGCCAACGTAGCGCCACAACTTAATTCGACATCGTCAGGATGAGCTCCCACAGCTAAAATATCTATTTTCATAATTTTTTCTCTCTATAATTTATGCGCTAGTGCGCTTGTGTTTATCGTATTAACTGTACAAAATTAAACAATGTTATCCGACATCTTCTTGATTTTTGTTAAGATAAATTCTTCGGGAAAATGCAGTTCGATGAAGTTCCTTATCTTTATGCTTTTTAAAAATAAAAGTTATCGGTTTTATGAATTTATTACTCCTAAATATTAAGGAACTCATCCAAGTAAGAGATGAAGCTCCCGAATTGCTCTCCGGAAACGAAATGAAAATCCTTCCCACACTTAAAAATGCCTGGTTACATATTGACAAAGGTGTAATTCAAGACTACGGAACGATGGATAAATTACCGGAATTAAGCGGATTTAAAACCATTGATTGTACCGACCGGATGGTGTTGCCAACCTGGTGTGACAGTCACACGCATCTCGTGTATGCCGGAAACAGAGAACAAGAATTCGTAGATCGTATCAACGGATTGAGTTATCAGGAAATTGCGGCACGCGGCGGGGGAATCGTAAACAGTGCCAAACGCCTTCAAGAAACATCGGAAGACGCTCTTTATGAACAATCTGCGGTGCGCTTAAAAGAAATTATGAAACTCGGAACCGGTGCCGTAGAAATAAAAAGCGGCTATGGTTTAACGACCGAATCGGAAATGAAAATGCTTCGGGCAGCAAAAAAATTGGCACAAAATTTTCCGGTCACCATCAAAACAACTTTTTTGGGAGCCCATGCGGTTCCACCGGAATTTAAGGAAAATAAACGGGGCTATATCGATCTGATTTGTGAGGAAATGCTCCCTGAAATTGTCAGAGAAAACCTTGCCGATTATGTGGATATTTTTTGCGAAAACGGCTACTTCTCTGTTGAAGATATGCATCAACTGCTTACGGAAGCTGCCAAATACGGATTAAGACCCAAAGTACACGTCAACCAGTTTACGAGTATGGGAGGCATTCAAGCTGCCGTGAAGCATAATGCCTTGAGTGTGGATCATCTGGAGGAATTAACACAAGAAGATATTGAAAGTTTGGAAGGAACAACTACCATGCCCGTAGCGCTTCCCTCCTGTTCCTTTTTTATAAACATTCCCTATGCTCAGGGACGTAAAATTATAGATGCCGGTTTGCCGCTAGCTTTAGCGACCGATTACAATCCGGGTTCCACGCCAAGCGGAAACATGAATTTTGTAATTTCACTGGCGTGCATCCGCATGCGTTTGACTCCCGAAGAAGCGATTAACGCCGCTACCATAAACGGTGCTTATGCAATGGATTTAAGCAAAACGCATGGCAGTATCACGCGCGGAAAAACCGGAAGCGTATTCATTACCAAACCCGTTCCTTCCTACGGGTTTTTACCCTATGCTTTCGGTAGCAACTTGATTGATAAAGTGATTATCGGCGGCAAAGAAATCTCATTTGAATAATTATATCTTAAATTATGAATATTTTGAAAGAATGGGTGCATTTATATACATATGAAACCGTTGCAAAGTTTATAAACAAACGCCCCGGAGAAGAAAAATTTGGAGAAAAAGTTCATTTTATAAATGGGATTGATTCCTTAAAAAATCATCCGGCGTCCTATGTTCTTGTCGGTATTCCCGAAGACATCGGGGTGCGTGCCAATTATGGAAAAGCCGGTACCTCGCACGCGTGGAGTTCGGCGTTAAAAGCAATTTTAAACATTCAGGCTACTAAATTTACACGTCCGGAATCGGTCATCCTTTTAGGTGAAATCAATTGTGACAAACAATTAATTCAAGCATCAGAAATAGTAGATTCCGAACCCCATTCCAAAGAAGAATTGGGAAATTTAGTCATCCAAATTGACCATAAAGTTGAAAATTTGGTGCAATTTATTGTAGCAGCAGGTAAAATTCCGATTCTCATCGGAGGTGGACATAACAACAGTTTCGGCAACCTTTCGGGAAGTGCACAAGCCTTGGGAAAAAAAATAAACTGCATCAACTTTGATGCACATACCGATTTTAGAAGTTTGGAACATCGCCACAGCGGAAATGGTTTTTCTTATGCCTATGATAAAGGATATCTGGGAAATTACTTTATTTTCGGTTTGCATCGAAATTATACTTCTCAGGAGATTTTTAAACGCATGAAAGAAACCTACCCGGAAGTGAAATACGCATTTTTTGAAGACATTCAAATCAATAATAAAACCACTTTTGAACAGGCACTTATCGCGGCCGAAAACTATTGTTGCAACACCGATTTCGGAATTGAAATAGACATGGATGCAATTGAAAATATGGGCAGCAGTGCAATGACTTCAAGCGGGTTTAGCATGACGCAAACGCGACAATTTTTGTCGTATTTTTCAAAACATCCCCACCTTTGTTACATTCATATTTGCGAAGGTTCACCCCAAGCGGAAGTGTTTCCGAATGCAGTTGCCAAAGCAATCGCTTATTTAATAACAGATTTTATTTCAAAGTAAAAGTGTCACGTTAAATATGAAAATCTTGCATACTTCCGATTGGCATATTGGAAAACAATTGTACAAACAAGAATTGCACGAAGATTTATTGCTTTTTTTCGATTGGTTGTTGCAATACATTGTTACTGAAAAAATCGATGTACTTTTAGTTTCGGGAGATGTATTTGACCATGCCAATCCTTCACAAGCAGCTTTTAAACAGTATTACGATTTTCTGAAACGACTCATTCCGCTCGATCTTCAGGTAATAATTACAGGAGGAAATCACGATTCTTCAGCAGTTTTGAATGCACCTGCCGAACTTTTGAGAACTTTAAACATAACGGTCATCGGTGGTGCCGGAACTTTGGATGAAATGTTTATTCCGATAAACAAAAATGGTGAACGCATCGTCATCGCAGCAATTCCTTATTTAAGAGACAAAGATTTGCGTAAACCCGATGCCGGAGAAACTTATACGGATAAAATTGAACTTGCGAAGGCAGCGCTTCGTACTTATTTTTCTGAAGTAAATGCACATTATTCGACGTATCACAAAGAGGCATTTTACGTCCTTATGGGACATTTATACGTTCAGGGAAGTCAACTTTCAGATAGTGAACGCGATATACAAATAGGGAATCTCGCCGGAGTGGAAGTTGCCATGTTCGAAGGAATTCCGCATTATGTTGCCTTGGGTCACATTCACAAGCCGCAAGTTATTTCTGCAAAACATCAAATTCATTATTGTGGTTCACCTATTCCATTGAGTTTTTCAGAAAAAGAAGACCGCAAACAAGTCAATCTAATTGAAGTGGAAAATAACCGTTTAAAATCCGTGAAAAAAATTGAAATTCCCACGTTTAGAAAATTGGTTTCTTTTGAAGGAACTTTATCCGAAGTAAAAGAAAAAATCACTCAGTATACCGACGAAACGCCTTTGCTTTCATTTGCGGAAATCAAGGTTATAGAAGAACAAGAAAGTATTGAGAACCGCTATGCTTTTGAAACCTTTGTAACTTCAAATCCCAATGAAAAATTACAAATTGTCAAATCGCGCTTAATCTATAAGAACCTTGTTGAGGGTGCCTCACATCATTTTGCTAAAAACACAGATGTGGCGGATGTCACACCCCTTCAAATGTTTGAAAAACGGTTGGAATTGGAGCCCGATTTAGAAAATAAAGAAGCATTGCTATTGGCATTTCGTGAACTCTTAGAAGAACTTGGACTGTAAACTATGAAAATTTTAGCTATTCGTTTTGAAAACATTCATTCCCTAAGAGGAGTACATGAAATCGATTTTGAAAAAAAACCATTGAATGAAGCCGGATTGTTTGCCATTACCGGTCCGACGGGTTCGGGAAAATCGACATTGTTGGATGTTATAACGCTGGCACTTTTTAACCGAATTGCACGATTAAATACTGCCATCAGTCCGACAATTATGGAAGATGATGGTGGCATTATGACACGAAACACCCGCAGTTGCTTTGCCGAAATAACATACGCCAGCAAAGGTCAAAAATACCGTTCCCACTGGTCTGTAGCGAGAAACAGAAACAACAATTTAAATCCACGGAAGCAGGAATTAATTCACGTGGAGAGTGGTGAAATTATAGAATCCGGAACCAAAACTCCCGATAAAAANNTCGGACTTTCATACGAACAATTCGTCAAAGCCATTGTCTTGGCTCAGGGGGAATTTAACAAGCTGCTCCGAGCACCGCGACGTGAAAGAAACAAGCTTTTGGAAGACATAACCGGCGCGCATCATTACCGAAAAATCGGCAGTGCGGTTTTTGAACGTATGTCTGCCTTAAAACGTGAAATAGATTTAAAAAATGCCACTTTAGAGGGGTATCAACTCTTAGAAGAAGCGGTGGTAAACGCCAAAAACGAACACTTGAAAGTACTGCTCAAAAACAAATCGGCATTTGAAAGTGAATTGGATAAAATAAAAGCAGCGGTAACAACAAAGAAAAATTTACAAGAGAAAAATGCCGAAAAATTAAAATGGGAAGAAGCGTTTAAAAACTATAAATCTGACCATCAAGTTTTTAAACCCTACGGAGACAAGTTGATTCTTCATGAACGTTTGTCCAAATATTCTCCCACGCTACAAGAATTTACAAAAGTTACCGATGCCATCCATACCTTACAGTTGGAATTGCAGCAGCTTTTGGAAGACCAAAAAAGAGAAAAATATACTCAAAAAAACTTGCTTTCCAAAGCGTCCCAACTCTTAAAAAAGGAACTAACCATTGAAAACAGTTTGAATTCCTTGGAAGCATTCAGAATTCAAATTGAAACCTTGCTCAACGAAGAGAAACTGAGTCAAAACAATACGAAAATTCATAAGAACCAAGTTCTTTCTCACTGTAAAAACATTTCAAATAAAGGGTATCCCCTTCAATTCTCGGATTCATTCGAAGAATTTGAAAAAACGTATTCAGCTCTTCAACAACAAATAAACCAAACTATTGCTGATTCCGGCGTCAAAACGCTTTCAGACCTCCTCGAACAAATTCGCGAGAAACGTCGCGCAATAGAGGAATCTGTCGCATTCATCCATAAGAAAGAAAATTTAGAAAAAATAACCCGACAATTTGATAAAGTTTCTGAGGAAATTCGGGAATCCAAAGCAAAAATTAAAACCTATTTAGAAGCCAAATCGAAATCAGAAAAAACAATTCTTCAAATTAGTGAAGAAGTAGCCACGCTTGAAAAGGAAATTCAGCATCAACGGATGTACCAAAGTCTCGAAGCGCATCGCAACGATTTAAAACCCGATGAACCCTGCCCCTTATGCGGCGCTTTGGAACATCCGTATGCTTTAGAAAAACGTATGGAAAATGTTCAAGAAACGTTGTTGACCGAAAAACGAAATGCCCTTGACACCCATAAAAAGCTGGTCATTTCCCTTCAAACTAACATGCAAGCTTTAGAAAAAGAAATCAATCGAAATACAAACGAAAACAACGAGCGGCAAAGTGAAATCACCGATTTGTTAGCCACATTGGAAAACCAATCGCGCATCCTCGGCTGGAATCCGCAAGAATCTTCCGAAGTATTGAAAAATAAAAATGAAAAACTCAAAGCATCTTTCGCCCTTCTTGAAAACACAAAACAAGCCTTTGAAGTCCTTCCGGAATTTGAGGAACTCGCTAAAAATTTTCAACAATTAAAACATTGGAATGAACACTACGATAAAAATAAATCCAAACGAGCATCCCTTTATCAAGGCGAACATATTTCCGAAGACATCCTTCAACTTACACAACCGCTTCAGAAAACAATTGCCACTTTAGAATCTTTAGAGAAACAAATTTCCAATGTTCAGGAAAAATTGGACACCCTAAAGGAATCTTACAAAATACAAGAAAAAAAGCTGTTGGAAATTGCACAAATTGAAGGATTCAGCGCTATCGAAGACTTGCAAAAAGGATTATTGAAAGTGGAACATGTGCAACGCATACGCGAAAGAAAAGAAGAATTACAACAACTATTTATCCAACTTACTGAACGTAAAAAGTCGCTTGACGAACAAATTAAATCCTTAAAAACAGCGGATACGGATGTCCGACCCTTAACCGTACTTTCAGAAAAAGCTTCAGAACTTCAAGCTGCTTTAGACAAAACCAACCAAGACTATGGTGCCCTTAAGCAAGAACTTAAGAAAAACGAAGAAGTACGTCAACAACGACAAGCATTGCTTGATGTCATTGCCCAATTGACGAAAAAACACCTGCTTTGGAAAAAGATGAATGATTTAATCGGGGATAAAAACGGAAACAAATTTTCCGAATTTGTTCAAGATTTGACGTTAAAGCAACTTTTAGGACATACCAACCTGCGTTTGGCGGAGTTCACCGATCGCTATTTCATTGACCCCACATCGGCAGATAAAGGTTCAGATTCACTGTTTGTCGTTGATCATTATATGGGACAAGCGCGCCGTTCCATACACACCCTTTCGGGAGGCGAAACATTTTTGGTAAGTTTAGCAATGGCATTGGCACTTTCGGACATTGCGGCACGAAACATCAAAATCGAGTCCCTGTTTATCGATGAAGGATTTGGAACATTGGATCCGGAAACTTTAGATCAGGCCATCTCGGTTTTGGAAAAAATGCAACATGAAGATGCCCGTTCCATAGGCGTTATTTCTCATGTGGATGAACTCAAGAAACGAATCACCACTCAAATTTGTTTGGACAGAACGAGTTTGGGGTATTCGCAAATCTCCATTGTCGGATAATATTTACAAATTATGGCACAAGCAACCAAATAACTACCAACGAATTACGGCGCTTGCCCAGGTGAAACCACTTCCGAAAGCTGCCAACACAACCAAATCGCCTTTGTTTATTTTTCCTTTTTCCCACGCTTCGGTCAGTGCAATGGGAATGGATGCTGCGGTGGTGTTGCCATATTTCTGAATGTTATTAAACACTTGTGCATCACTTAATTTTAATTTATGCTGTATAAATTGAGAAATTCTCAAATTTGCCTGATGGGGTATCAGCATATCGATATCTGAAGTTTTAAATCCGTTTGCTTCCAATCCTTCTTGAATCACTTCGCTAAACCGCACCACGGCATGTTTAAACACAAATTGTCCGTTCATATACGGGTAATACGGAATGTTTTCTTGCGGATTGTCAGCCATGATTTCCGGAACCCAATATCCGGTACTGGGGCCTTCAAGCATCAATTCCTTTTTGTATTTCCCTTCGCTGTGAAGATGTGTGGAAAGAATGCCGCGATTGTTATCTTCACTTTCCGAAACCACTACCGCCCCTGCCCCATCACCGAAAATAACAGAAACTCCCCTTCCGCGCGTGGTCATATCCAATCCGCCGCTGTGATTTTCACTTCCTATCACTAAAACATGTTTGCACATTCCTGTTTTAATGTATTGATCCGCAATTGAAAGCGCATAAATAAATCCACTGCATTGGTTACGAACGTCCAGTGCCGGAATGGTTCGCATCTCCAACATTTCTTGAATTTCAACGCCGCCTCCGGGAAAATACATATCGGGACTCAGCGTGGCAAAAACAATCATATCGATGTCATAGGGCGTTAATCCTGCACGTTCAATGGCTATTCGGGAAGCTTTTGCTCCCATCACCGAAGTGGAATTCCCATCCCCTTTTTGAATATGTCTTCTTTCTTTTATTCCCGTTCGTTCTTGAATCCACACATCATTGGTATCCATTATTTTTGACAAATCATCATTTGTCACTACATTTTCAGGAACATACATCCCCACTCCGGTTATTCTTGAAACATTCATTATCAACTTTTTAATGATTATTTATCACGTGATTTATAAGTTCAACAAGTTACTAAAATCTTGCGGACTATCGCACAGCAATAGCTTGTTTTGATTTTTTAAATATCTTTGATGAAAATTGTTTTAAATGAAAATAAAATTTAGTCTTCTATTCATTGCTTTTGGATGTTTTTTTTCATCCTTGGCTCAAGAGCATTTGGAATATCAAACACCACCTGAAAGTATCCGCAACTTAGTTGAAGCTCCTCTTGCACCGGCTGTTCAAATTGACAGCAATGGTGAAAATGTCATTTTATTTTACAGAGATCAATACAAATCTATCGCAGAACTTTCAGAAACCGAAATGCGTTTGGCAGGACTGCGCATTAATCCCAAAACCAATATCGGGAGCAGAACTGTTTTTTATAACAATATAAAAGTAAAGCGTACCAAGGAAAAAGAACCGCGTCAAGTTTCAGGGCTTCCCCAAAACGGGCGTTATTCTAATTTCACGTTGTCCTCCGATGAAAACTATCTGGCTTTTTTAAATACCGTGTCAGATAAATCGGAAGTTTGGATTGTGGAAATCGACAAAGCCCAAGCCAAAAAATTAAGTGACATTTCCGTCAATGCGAATATCGGCAATGCAATAACCTGGTTCAGAGACAGTAAGGCATTGTTGGTTAAGTCCATTCCCGAAGATCGCATGGATTTGATAAATCCTTTGGAAGCCGTTCCGACCGGTCCAACCATATCGGTAAGCGATGGACAAAAAGCCCAAAACCGAACCTATCAGGATTTATTAAAAAATGCCAACGATGAATTAAATTTTGAACTATTGGTTCGCGCTGCGCTTTATAAAATAGATTTAAACGGAAATGCCACTCCGTTCCTTCCGGCAGATTTGTACAGCAGTTTGTCATTCTCTCCGGACGGCTCGTATCTTTTGGTGAATACCATTCAGAAACCCTTCTCCTATTTGGTGACTTACCATCGGTTTCCGTATGTCTCAACTATTTATTCTCAAGACGGCAATTTTATTGCAAAAGTAAATGAAGTGCCTTTGGATGAAGTTCGTCCCAAAGGTTTTATGGCAACACGTTTGGGGAAAAGGAATATGCAATGGCGCGCTGACAAACCTGCTGTTTTGTATTGGGCAGAAGCTTTAGACGGAGGCGATCCTGAAATGGAAGTGGACTACCGCGATGCAGTCTATCAACTTGCTGCACCTTTTACGGAAGAAGCTCGGTTGGTTTTTAAAACCATCAACAGATATTCCGGGATTACTTGGGGAACGGATTCCATGGCTATCGGAACGGATTATTGGTGGAATACGCGAAACACCAAAACGTATTTGTTCAATCCCAGCAATCCGAACGAAGCACCGAAAATCGTTTTTGACAGAAACTATGAAGACCGCTATGGCGATCCGGGAAATTTTGTAACTACCCGCAATCAATTCAATCGCCAAGTATTGGAATTGGATAAAAACAATGCATTTTTAATAGGTGCAGGTTTTACTCCCGAAGGTCAATTCCCGTTTATCGATAAAATCAATCTGAATACTTTAAAAACTTCCCGAATTTATCAGTCTTCGTATACTGACAAGTATGAAAACATCTATTCTTCCGGGAGTGCAATCAAAGAAGGGAAAGTGTTAGTACGCATTGAAGCTCCTTCGGAATACCCGAATTATTACTTTCGAAATATCAAACGAAAAAACAAACTGTCACAAATAACCTATTTCGACAATCCGTTTAAAAGCATTCAAGATGTTCACAAGGAAGTCATTAAATACAAACGTGCAGACGGTGTGGATTTAGAGGCTACATTATACTTGCCTGCAGATTACGATATAAAGAAAAAGGAAAAACTTCCGATGCTTTTGTGGGCTTATCCCCGAGAGTACAAAAGCAAGAGCAGTGCCGGACAAAGCACGACCAATCCCAACCGATTTATTTATCCCCATTACGGCTCGCCGATTTATTGGGTAACACGCGGATACGTTGTTTTGGACAATGCCGATTTTCCGATTGTGGGCGAAGGCGATACCGAACCCAATGACAGTTTTATTCCGCAACTTGTTGCCAATGCCAAAGCTGCCATTGACCCTGTAGATGCGATGGGATATATTGACCGAAACCGCGTGGGCGTGGGCGGACATTCATACGGTGCATTTATGGTTGCCAACTTGCTTTCACATGCTGATTTATTTGCTGCCGGAATTGCCCGAAGCGGAGCGTACAACCGAACATTAACACCTTTCGGATTTCAGAGTGAAGAACGCAATTATTGGGAAGCCCCGGAAGTGTACAATACCATGTCTCCTTTTATGAGTGCACACAAGATGAATGCGCCTTTATTGTTGATTCACGGCGCCGATGACAATAATTCCGGAACCTATCCGATGCAAAGCGAACGTTATTTTAATGCGTTAAAAGGACTCGGAGCCACGGCGCGTTTGGTAATGCTTCCCAAAGAAAGCCACGGATACAGTGCCAAAGAAAGCATTCTACACATGTTATGGGAGCAAGATCAATGGCTGGAAAAATATGTGAAAAATGCCGGAAAAGAAGAAGCTACGAATATAAATTAAATACATAAAGAAGATAACTAAACAACCTCTTTTTAGGCAAGAGGTTGTTTTGTTTCATGAGATGCTGCTGATTGCGGAGCGATTTAAAGATATTTTTAACGTATATTTGATAATCATCTTACTTTATCGTGATTAAAAACAAAGGAAATTAAGTAATGTACGAAAAAAATACGCTTTCTTCTACTTGAGAGTTTTTATAACTTTTATTTTTTTAAACATTACAAGGAATATTTTTTCTCCTTTATCTGCGCAATCTTTAATAAAAAGTGAACAGTCGAGCACTTACACTTATATATTTAAAATTTCTGACGAAGAAGCGAAAAAAATATATTCCAAAAAGAAAATCATGCTTCATACTGATTTCTTTCACACACTTATTGATTCTTTTCCGACAGGTACAGATTACAATAAAGAATTAAATCCAGGGCATTATTTAAAAACACATACAGATAAAAACTTTCAAAAAACAGAAATTACCACAGTCCAAAATTTAGATGTATTTCTGTTAAACAATTCCCATGATTTAATAATACAATGATTCTATTGAAATTTTTTACAGAAAAAACGGATTGTCAACCAATCGTCATACAGAAGTATTCGGAAAAGATAATTTTGGTAATGAAACACTGCTATTTGAAGGAGAAACACCGATAAAGTTAAAGCTTAATCCGTTTTATTCATCTTATTATCTAAAATCAGGAGATGAAGAACTGGATTATAAAATCTCCAATCAATCCTCTCTCGTACAAATTTCAGGAAATCGTACTAAAGACTCTATATATCTTTCAATTATCAATCCGCGACACTATATCCAAAAACTTGAAAATAGTGAGCTCAGCAGTTTTCATGAACGCATCCTACTCACCGAACTTCAACAAACTCATGGAATGACATATAATCTTGATTCTATTCTGAAAAACAGACGAACCACACTCTTTGGGAATGTATATTTTTCTGACGATGAAAATATTTCTAATATTTTAAACAACAATATTCAGAATACACTCTTGGTTTATAGAATCCTAAAAGCGGATACTACAGATCATACCGCTGAACTCGCAAAAATGAAAGATTATTTTTTTGAAAGACGTCAATCGGGATCATGGCGCAATACTTTTGAATCTGCACAAATCGTAGAAACAATTATAGAAGATTTCATTGTAGAAAATTCAAACCCAAAACCAAAACTTATACTCTCCGGAAGCATCTCTGAAACAATAGAAAAATTTCCTTTTGAACGTACCATTGCTCCTGATCAAAAGATTGCTATCTCTAAGTCCGGAGATTTTCCAATCTACTTTACGAGCTATCAATCGAATTGGGATAAAAATCCCAACCCCAAAAGCGATGATTTCGAAATTCAAACCAATTTTGAAAATAATCCCGATAATGTCTTAGAAGGCGGAACAGAAGTTATACTTCAAGTAAATGTGACCATTCAAAAAGATGCGGAATATGTATTGATTAACGTTCCTATTCCCGGTGGATGTTCTTATGCCGTTTCACAAAATAGAAATAGATTTGAAAGTCATCGAGAAAATTTCAAAAATGAAGCCACAATCTTTTGTGAAAAACTCCCGATTGGTCAACACATTTTTGAAATTAAATTGGTACCTAGGTATTCCGGAAATTATACATTAAATCCGGCCAAAATTGAAAAAATGTATTTTCCTACGTTTAATGCCAACAATGCGATTAAAAAGGTGCGGATAAAATAATTAACGCTGATACATTATCAGGATATTTCTAAATTTAATTTGTTAGTGTCCGCTATATTTCCTCTCTATATCGTCTTAAAAAGAAAAAAACCGTTTCAAACTCAAGAAACGGCTTCTTTCTAAACAACCTAACCAATTAAATAAAATAGAATATTTTACTTTTTCATAGCAATTTCATATTCTTCTTTATTTGTTGGTAAAGATACGTCGATAATCGGTCTAAGAATGTTACATATAAACGAAAGTTTTGTTAAAAATTAGCCAATAGCCATAAAAAACGTGTTTTTACATAAAACATTCTTGTTTTGTTAATTCATTTTTCCTTTTTTAATATTTTCGACGATTTCCGGATTTAATAGCGTGCTTGTATCTCCAATATTATTCATTTCCCCTTCTGCGATTTTTCGGAGGATTCTCCTCATGATCTTCCCCGAACGGGTTTTGGGCAAGTCTTTTACAAATTGAATCTTATCGGGTTTGGCTATCGGTCCGATAATTCTACTTATGGTTTCGTGAATATCCGCTATTGCCAATGATGCATCTTCTTGTAAAATTTCCTTTTCGGTGATGATATACGCATAAATCCCTTGTCCTTTAATCGGATGGGGAAACCCTACAACCGCACTTTCCACGACATTGGTATGTTTGTTTATTACATTTTCTATTTCTGCTGTTCCCAAGCGGTGCCCACTGACATTGAGCACATCATCTACCCTGCCTGTGATTCGATAATAGCCGTTTGCATCACGCAAACAACCGTCGCCTGTAAAATAGGTTCCCGGATAGGCTGAAAAATAGGTATCGTAACACCGTTGATGATCGCCCCAAGTGGTTCTTAACATGCCCGGCCAAGGAAATTTGATACACAAATTGCCTTTGGCTTCAGGAGTGGTTATTTCACGACCTTCCGGATCCATAATGGCAGGTTGGATTCCCGGTAAGGGCAGTGTCGCAAATGCCGGTTTATGCTCGGTGACGGTGGCTATGGTAGATATCATAATGCCTCCATTTTCCGTTTGCCACCACGTATCGACTATGGGACATCTGCTTTTCCCGATATTTTTGTAATACCAATGCCAGGCTTCTTCATTAATCGGTTCGCCTACACTTCCAAGAACTCGCAAGGAACTCAAATCTTTGTTTTCCACAAAAGATTCTCCTTGAGCCATTAAGGAACGAATGGCAGTGGGTGAAGTGTAAAATATATTGACTTTGTGTTTTTCGATAATTTCCCAAAACCGTCCTGCGTCGGGATAGGTCGGCACTCCTTCAAACATCAGTGTGGTGGCACCAACTGCCAAAGGACCATACACAATATAACTGTGTCCCGTAATCCATCCGATGTCTGCCGTACAGAAAAAAACTTCTTCCGGTTGGTAGTTAAAAACATTCAAAAAAGTATAAGCCGTATAAATCATATAGCCGGCAGTCGTGTGTACGACCCCTTTCGGATTTCCGGTGCTTCCGCTTGTATACAGTATAAAAAGTGGATCTTCGGCGTCCATTTCTTCAGCCGGGCAATCGGGATTTCCCATGGTTTCCACTTTTTTTAGTTCGTCTTCCCACCACACATCGCGACCTTTTATCATCGATACGGGAGTTCGGGTTCGCGTAAGAACAATTACCCGCTCTACCGATGGACATTGAACCAAGGCATCATCCACAATGGATTTGAGCGGAATGGTTTTCTTGGCACGAAAGGAACCGTCGCAAGTAATTACAAATTTGGCATTGCCGTCTTTGATTCTGTCTGCAATGGATTGCGCAGAAAACCCTCCAAAAATCACCGAATGAATGGCGCCGATTCGGGCACAAGCGAGCATTGCGATGGGCAATTCGGGAATCATTCCCATATAAATGCACACCCTTTCTCCCTTCTTCACCCCGTTGTTTTTTAAAACATTTGCAAATGCAATTACTTTTTGATGAAGTTGTCTGTATGTCAATATGCGATAATGTTCGTCGGGATTATTCGGTTCCCAAATAAGGGCAGGTTGATCGGGAATTGTTTGCAAATGTCTGTCCAAACAATTTTCGGTAATGTTTAATTTTCCTCCTTTAAACCATTCAATAACGGGAGCTCCTTCGCCTTCAAATCGCCAGTTTAACCCTTTGTCCCAAGGTTTCATCCATCGGAATTCGCGTGCTATGGTTTCCCAAAAAACTTCGGGATCTGTTACGGATTTTTGGTAAGCCTCTTTGTATTCCTCAATATTTTTTAGTTGAAATGTATAATTCATGGCGCGTGATTTGTTGTTGATTATTTCTTTTTAAAATTAAAGAATATTTTTAATTCTTTCTGTTATACAACAAAAACTTCATGAATACACCTTTAAAAATGCATATTGTAAATAAAAAAAGGGTGCTGTCTGTACTACTACCCATTCTCTAGACCAATTTAAGCAGATTTAAGGTGTAATATTTGTTTTTGGTTGTAATATGCTACTCCCCATTTCCTATGCC
>LSQX01310664.1_pt1 | contig 58450 bp, 59 predicted proteins | sample 654561 | NCBI WGS metagenome assembly LSQX01 (sample SAMN04489861, study PRJNA283612) | anaerobic digester metagenome | isolation source: 4 biogas reactors fed with cattle manure at either 37C or 55C with and... | place: Denmark: Kongens Lyngby | collected 2014 | reverse complement strand
ATGGGCACCTCGATCCTGTGGTTCGAGGGCTCCCCCACCGTCGAGGGCCCGCGCCTGCAGCACGAGTACCGTCAGCTGGCGCTGAGCTCGGTGACCACGCACGATCTGCCGCCGACCGCCGGTTACCTGGCCGGCGAGCACATCGAGCTGCGTGAGCGTCTGGGGCTGTTCACCACCGACGCCGCCGAGGAGGACGCCGTCGACCTGGAGTGGCAGGGCGAGGTGCTCGACCGCATCCGGGAGACCGGCTGCTTCGACGGCACCCCCCTGGCGGACACCGAGTTCGAGGGGCTGGCCCGCGACGAGCGCGGCAGCACCGGCGACCTCATGGTCGGCATCCACCGTTTCATCGCCGGCACCCCGTCGGCGCTGAGCTGCATCTCACTGGTGGACATGGTCGGTGACATCCGGGCGCAGAATCAGCCTGGCACCACCAAGGACCAGTACCCCAACTGGTGCATCCCCCTGTGCGACGCCGACGGCACCCCGGTCCTCATCGAGGACCTCGCCGACGTCGCGCTGTTCCACCGCATCGCGGAGGCCAGCGAACGCTAGATCATGCTGATGAGCCAGGCGATGACCACGATCGCGAGGAGGACCCACAGCGACTGGGTCACCCGCGACTGCGGGTACTTGCGCCTGGCCTTCGGCAGCTTCTGGTCCTCTTTACGCAGTTCCTCGGGGTTGGCCATGATTCTCCTTTGAGTGAATGTCAGTGGTCGCCGACCGAGGCACGCCAGGCGCGCTCGGCCGCCAGGGAGACGGAGTCGACGATCCGCACCAGCGCCACCGCCGCGACGGTGGCGACCGGGACGGCGACGACCATCACCAGGGGGATCTGCAGCCACAGCGGGGCGCTGAGCAGAAACTGGGTGACGGCGTCCATGTCGGATCAATCTACCCCAGGTCTAGCCGAGTTCCACCCCGGCCAGTCCACGGCGGCGCAGCAGCGGGGTGACGTCCTTGTCGCGGCCGCGGAGGCGTCGGAAAGCATCGGCGTAGTCCAGTGACGCGCCGCGGGAGAGGATGTGCTCGCGGAACTGCTCGCCGGCCGCCCGGCGGTCCGCCTCCCCGCTGAACCAGTCGAAGCCGTCCGCGTCGAGGGCCTCGGCCCACAGGTAGGAGTAGTAGCCGGCGGAGTAGCCGCCGCCGAAGATGTGGTTGAAGTACGTCGAACGGTAGCGCGGCGCCAGCTCCTCCACGACCAGGCCGGCCTCCTCGAGGGCCCGGTCCTCGAAGTCGCTTATCGACGTCACCTTGCCCGCCTCCTCCTCCGTGAGGGAGTGCCACGCCAGGTCGATGATGGCGGCGGCGAGGTACTCGGAGGTGGCGAAGCCCTGGCCGAACTGGCGGGCGGCGACGACGGCGTCGAGAAGCTCCTGCGGGATGACCTCGCCCGTGTCGACGTGGCGGGCGTAGTTGCGGACGATGTCCGGTTCGAAGGCCCAGTTCTCGTTGATCTGGGAGGGGAACTCGACCCAGTCGCGGGGGACGCTGGTGCCGGCGAGAGTCGGGTAACGCACGTCGGAGAGGAGGCCGTGGAGGGCGTGGCCGAACTCGTGGAAGAGGGTGGTCACCTGGTCGATGGTGAGCAGCGGCTCGGAACCGTCGACCGGGTGGGTGATGGACATGACGTTCACCACGACCGGGCGACGCCCCTGCAGGCCGGACTGCCCGACGAAGGAGCTCATCCACGCGCCGCCCCGCTTGGAGGGACGCGCGCGGTAGTCGGTGAGCAGCAGGCCGAGGCCGGTGCCGTCGTGGTCGAGGACCTCCCACACGTCGACGCCCTCGGCGTAGCCGTGCAGGTCCGTGCGCGGGACGACGTCGATGCCGTAGAGCTGGTTCGCGGCGTGGAAGACGCCGTCGACGAGCACCTGGCGCAGCGGGAAGTAGGCGGAGAGCTCGTCCTCGTCGAGGGAGAAGTCCCGCTCGCGGACCTTCGCCTGCCAGTAGGGCCAGTCGGCGGCGGTGACGTCGGCGTCGGCGAGTTCACCGGCCAGCTTGCGCTCGGCGTCGGCGTTGGCGGCGGCCGCCGGGGCGAGGTCGAAGAGCAGGCGGCGGGCCGCCTCCGCGGTGCCGGCGGTCTCCTCGGCGATGACGTAGTCGGCGTGGGTGTCGTAGCCGAGGAGGCGGGCCCGCTCGGCGCGCAGACGCACCTGCTCGAGGAGGTTCTCCCGGTTGGACTCGAGGCCGCGGCGCTGGGAGGCCTCGTAGAGGCGGGCGCGGGACTCCGCGCTGTCGAGCACCAGCTGATCCGACTGGACGGTCGGCAGCTCGAGGGGGATGAGCCACCCCTCCTGCCCGGCCTCCTCGGCGGCGGCCTTAGCGGAGGCGACACGGGACTCGCTGAGGCCCACGAGGTCGGCGGCGTCGTCGAAGAGCACGGCCAGGTCGCGGGTGTCGGCCAGCAGCTGCCGGCCGAAGGACTCGGACAACGAGCTCAGGCGCTGGTTGATCTCCGCCAGGCGGGCCTTGCCGGCGGCGTCCAGGCCCGCGCCGCGGCGGGTGAAACGGCGGACGAGCAGGTCGTGGAGGCGGGCGGACTCGGGGTCGGCGGGCACGGGGGCGTCGAGAAGACGCTGGTAGAGGCCCTCATTCTGGTAGATCGCGTCGGAGTGTGCAGACAGACGCGGCACGATCTGCGCGATGGCGGCGTCCATCTCGTCGTTCGAGTCGGTGCCCTGCAGGTTGAACAGCCAGGAGGTGACGCGGTCGAGCAGCGCACCGGAGGTCTCCAGCGCCTCGACGGTGTTCTCCCAGGTCGGCTCGGCCGGGTCGGCGACGATCGCGGCGATCTCCGCGGCGTGCTCCTCCAGGGCGGTGTCGAAGGCCTCGACGGCGTGCTCGAGGCGGATGGCCCGGAAGTCGGGGAGCTCGTAGGGCAGGGTGGACGGGGCGGTCAACGGGTTGGAGGTCATGCCTGCCGATGCTAGTACCGTGGGCTTCATGACCGACCATGACCGTGTGACCGTGAGCTGCCCCGCCGGCAGGATCACCGGCCTCAGCGACGGGGAGATCACCCGTTTCCACTCGATCCCCTACTCCGTCATCCCCGGCCCGTTCGAGGACGCGCGGCGTATCGGACGGACACAGGACGTCGACGCCACGAGGTACCGTCCCGACACCATCGCCCTGTCGATCGTCACGCCCACCGGGGCCCGGGAACTGAGTGACCTCCCGGTGGTCGTCTACATCCACGGCGGACGTTTCGAGAACGGCACCCACGGCGACCGCCGCGCCGACGGGGCGCCCAACGCCCGCGCCGGCATCATCACCGTCCACGTCGGCTACCGCACGAAGCTGCCCGGCTTCGCCCGCTTCCACGACGACGAGCCCGACCGCTTCCGCGGCATCGACGACTGCCAGCTCGGCCTCGAGTGGGTGCAGCGCAACATCGAGTCCTTCGGCGGCGACCCCACCAACGTCACCCTCGTGGGCCAGTCCGCCGGCGCGACGGTCGCACTGTGGCTGGCCCGGCGCGACCATTTCCGCGGCGCTTTCCGACGCCTCATCGCCATGTCCCCCTGCTTCCCGCGGGAGAGCTTCGAGCGCCGGAAGGGATCGCTGCGTGCCGCCCTCGGACGTCCGGTGACCCGGGAGTCCCTGACGCAGCTCGCGGAGGACAAACCCGACCTCCTGCGGAGGGGGTACAACCGTTTCCGCACCATCCACGGCCTGGACATGGCGCTCGGCCCCACCGGTTTCGACGGTGCCGAGCTCTCCGACATGCCCATGCTCCTCACCTGCACCCGTGACGAGCACTACGCGATGCCCGCCGGACAGAAGGTCGACGCCCGCGGCTGGGGTCCCGCGTTCGTGCGGCTGCTCGCCCGGCGGATGGGCGTGCGCGGTCCCGTGGACCGGTACCTGCAGGCCGCCCGGGAACTGGACCCCTCCCGCCTCATGGGGCGGCTCATCGGCGACGCCGCCAACCGCCGCTGGGTCTCCCAGGCCGGGGACGAGGTCCCCGGGCCGGTGTGGGTGGCGGAGTTCGTCGAGAAGGACGGACCTGCCCTGCACTGCGCGGAGATCTCCCCGATGTTCGGCGTGGCGGGCGAGGAGGCGACTGCGGTACGTCAGCTCTTCCTCGACTTCGTGCACGGCCGGGAGCCCGACTGGGCGGAGTACGACCAGAGCACCGGACGCGTTGTCTCCATATTTGGGTTAACGGCGAATAGCGTAGGTTTGGCTCATGACCCCCTGAGAATGGTCCGTGAGGCCTTCTCCCCCCACTGACGGAAGGACTAAGGGCCGATGGGCGAGACCTTTGACCGGCGCTACTCAGAGCCGTGGATTCTCCATGAGTCCCTGCCGTCCCCTGAAGAGCTGACCACGGTCATCTCGTCGGAGATCCCCGGAGCCGTCCACACCCTGATGACCTCTGGGGAACCCGGGGACGACTCACTCCACCAGTTCGTCCTCCACCCGGAGGGACACGAACTCCAGCTCGAGGAACTGGCCACCGAGTTCTGCCGGAGCATCAGGCGAGGGGTCCCCTTCGGGCTGGGCACCTTCCGCGGCACGCTGCCGGCGGAGGTCGTCTCCACCCGGATCGTGAGTGAACCCCACAGGATCACCCTCTTCTGCGCGGACGCGGAGGGCGTCGACCGGTTCGTGTTCACCCTCTACCGTCGTGTGTGGCCGGGCATCCCCAATGAGGTCGAGGTGCTGTCGACCCTCACCGACTCCCACTCCCCCGGACTCACCGGTCACCTGGAGCTCGAACTCGACGGACTGGTGTACGTGCTCGGCACCGCCCGCCGCGTACCCACCGGCATCAACGCCTTCGAGTACGCGAAGATGGGGGTCGCCGCCCAGGTGTTCTCCCACTCGCAGGGCATCACCCTGGGAGGGACGCTGCGTTTCCTCCACGACTCCATGCTCATGGCCTTCCCCTACGAATGGGTGCCCGCCGCCACGCTGGTGGAGGAGCTGGAGAAACGCCTCGACCGCTTCTTGCAGCGCGCCCCTGCCCTGGCGGAGTTCGAACCCTGGGTCCGTGAGTGGTACCGCAGCCTGCGCGGCAAGGTGCTGTGCCAGCGTCTCCACGGGAACATGTCATTCCACCGGATCTGGCTGGAGGACAACCAGTCCTGGTTCATCGGCGGCTGGGAGGGCGATCTGCGTCAGCCGCCCGAGGAACGCATCATCTACGGCTCCCCGCTGTACGACCTCGCGACGCTGCAACGCTCCCTCTTCTGGGCGTGCGAGGGCAACAAACCGTGGTGCATCAAGACGATGGCGGCCATCTTCGAGGGCTACGGCGACCCCATGATGTCACGCCTGTTCAGCGCCTACGTCCTGGACCGGGCGTGCGAGGAGCTCGCCGACCACTCCGAAGCCCCCGAGGGCCAGCCGGAGCTCCCGCTCACGTTCTTCTCGTGGTTCCGGGAGATGGCCCTGCCGACCCGCGACACGATGCAGCCCTCGCAGTTCCACCGCGAGGCGTGACTCAGGGCCGGCGCTGCGTGATGGCGTCGCGCAGCCGCTGGTCAGAGAGCTCCTCCACCAGCCACGGGCTGAACGCGAACGGGGTGGCGTCCACGGCGGCGATGACCTCCTCCGGGGTGGCCCAGGCCAGCGAGTCGATCTCGTCCGGCCGCGGGTCCGGCTGCTCCCCCTCCTTCAGGCGGGCGACGAACACCGGGCAGAACTCATTCTCGACGATGCCGCTCGAGTCCACCGCCCGGTAACGGAAGTCCGGCAGGACCGGCGTGATCTGCCCGACCGCGCCCGGCGCGAAACCGAGCTCCTCGATGCTGCGGCGCACCACCGCCTCCTCGTTGCTCTCCCCCGGGCCGGGGTGACCGCAGAAACTGTTGGTCCACACCCCCGGCCAGGTCTTCTTGGACAGTGCCCGCCGGGTCATCAGCAGACGGCCGTCGGAGTCGAGCAGATAGCAGGAGAAGGCGAAGTGCAGCGGGGTGTCCCCGGTGTGGATGGTGGCCTTCGGCGCAGTACCGGTAGGCTCCCCGTGCTCGTCGGCCAGAACCACCAGTTCAACGTCGTTATTCATGCCACCACCCTACCCAGGTCTGTTTTCCCGGGTCAGCCGCGGGCCCACGCCCCGATCACGCCGGGCACCACCGCCGGCCGTTCACCGAGGACCGCGGCGACGTTGCCCTCCTCCTCGACGGCGGACGTCACCGCCCGCACCTTCGACGCCTTCGACGGCTGCTGTCCCGCCATCGGAGCCCCCATCATGGGCATCATGCCGCGGCCCGCGGGTGTGCCGGCGCTTCTCGACGCCGCCCCTACCCCACCGCCGACTCCCACCGCAGGTGCCCCCGGGACGGGACGTACAGCGCCCACCGGCCCGACGCCCGCGCCACCGAACGCAGGTCGGGCGGAGGAGCCGACACCACCGACGCCACCGACACCGCCGACACCCGGACGGCCCGGCGGCAGGACACCGACCGGACCCAGCCCACCGGGGACGGCACCCGGGGCAGTGGTGACCCGGCTGCCGGTACCGGCCGCGGTGGTGCCCGCCTGGCTGAGGTTGCCCGGTGTACCCGGGATCAGCGGCGAGCCATGGGACGGCAGGGACAGCGGCGCGCTCGCCCCGCCACCCGTCCTGGAAGGGCCTCCACGGAACGGCGGTGCCCCGATCACGCCGCCGACGGAGGGAACTGACGGCACGGCACCCGTAGCACCCGCAGCACCCGCAGTGCCCGCAGCACCCGGGGTGCCGAGGGTGGGCGGCGCCGTCAGCGTGCCCGTCGACGCGGCGGTAGTGCCCACGTCCGCCCCACTCACCAGGGCATCCAGCTCCGGCATGTTGCCGCCGACACCGGCCAGCCCCTCCATGCCCGCCTGCACGGTCCCGAACTCACCCGCCCCGATCGCTCGCTGCAGGGAGGTCAGTGACTCCAGCGGCGCACCCGGCGCCCGCAGCCCCGTCGCGTCATGCTTGGAACCCGTGCCCTCCACGGTGCCGCCACCGAGTGCGATCTCCCCGCCACCGTCCGGTGCCGGGTCCATGACCATGAGGTTGCGGATGGGCGGGATACCCGTCGCCACGGTGGGCGTGTAACTCGCTGGGAAGGACGCCAGGAAGGAGCTCTCCGCCGCCTGGCGGGCCACGGGGTCCGGAATGGCCGCGATGGCGGCCATCGCCAGGTTCACCGTGACGGCACCCTGCTGCTTGATGAACGACAACCTCTCCACCGAGGAGCCCATCACCTGCGAGTTCATGGCGAAGGTCTCGCCGGCCCGCGCAACCTCGGAGACCCGGGCGATCGCGGCCTCAATGACATCACCCCGGTTACGGGAACCGAGGTCGGAGGCCACCGCCTGCAGCTGCGCCGCGATCTCGGTGACATCGGCGGACATCTGGTGCCACATCCGTGCCGCCACGACACTGTCCTGGATCTTCGTCGACGAGAAGTCCGCCGACAGCTGACTCATGGACGTCGCCGGCAGCACCACCGGCGGCGTGAAGGTGAAGTTCTCGAAGCGGGGACGGGGCCGCGTCGGGAAGCTCACCCCGTCCTGTCCGATCGCACCTCCCTCATCCGCGATGTCCATGCCCCGCGCGACGAAGGCGTTCTGCCCGGTCAGCGCCTCGTAGCTGGCCGCCAGCGCCCCACTGAGCCAGGACACCTGCTCGGCGTAGGACTGCAGCACGGTGATCGCCGAACCGGCGCCTCCGTTGATGACGCCGCCGTGATTACCGCCGAGCTGGTCGAGGCCCGAGACCCCCGAGAAGCTGGCGTTCAGAGAGTTCTGGGCCGCCTGGTCTGCTGTTGCGACAGCCTTTTGTCCGATGGTCTTGAGCTCCGACACTCCCCCGAGAATCGAACCGTGGTCAAGGTAGATTTCCACTGTTTTCCCCCAATGTTGCGGTGATCTTTTCCAAGGTGTTAATAGCGATACCGCACAGTTCGATTCGGCTTCGCTCCGTAAGGATCTCTCCGTACTTCACGACGAAACGCCCCCGATTCGTGTGTACCGCCGCGCTACAGTCATTCCCTATGTCTCCAGGCATGGCATGCAGATAGGTGCCCTGGAGTCCGGTTCGGGGACTGCCATCCAGAAGCAGTCCCCGCTCTTCGATCTTGGTACGGGTATTTCGGTCACCGACCAGTGAGAACACCCCGGATACCTGTACGTCGCCGGAAGCGAAGGAACACAGGACCGACATGTTTCCGTCATACGACGGCTCCCGCACCCGCTCCCCCAGCCCCGCCCCCGCCAGCACCTCCGGCGGGATCTCGGTGCACGGGTCGAACACCGCGAAGTCGCCCGCAGGGTCGAAATCCCCCAACTCGAGGACCGGGGCCGGTTCGGGTGTGGGGGCTGGTGGGGCGTCGTCAAGCGTGGTGGGCGAGCAGGCGGTGAGAAGCGCGCCGAGGGCGACGGGCAGGAGTCGGCGGACGGGCATGGGGTCCCCTCTGGTGGTGGTCGGGCGCGGAGGGTTTCCGCACCCGACACACTTAGACTCCGAAAAGGGGCCGAAGGTTCCCTGCCGGGCGGAATTTCTTCCTAGAAGTTGAGGTTGCCTTCCCAGATGATGTTGCCGACCTGCAGTTTCGCGTCCCAGAGGTTGCCGGGGCTGACGTTGAAGGCGTAGCGGACGTTGGTGGAGGCACCGCTGCCGAGGGGCAGGTCGAGGCCGAGTGTCATGTCGGTGTTGTCGCCGGTCATCGGCTCGGCGTCGACCATGGTGCCGCCGCCGGAGTTGTAGGTGAGGGTGGGCTGCGGGAGGGCGTCGACGGGGAGGGGTTCGTCGTTGAGGTTGGTCACCAGGACGGTGATGATGCTGCCGCCGGTGGTGCCGCTGCGGACACCCTGGTAGCGCATGTCGACGTTGAGGCCGGGGTCGGTGGTCTTGCCGCGGAGGGTCTCCGCCTCGACGGGGTCGACCTGGGAGGCGGCGGCCACCGGCGTCTCGGAGGTGGTGACGTTGATGGACTCGTCGCCGCCATTGCCTCCGGTCTCTCCCGAGCAGGCGGTGAGGAGCACAGAGCAAGCGAGCAGAGCGAGGGCGGGGCGGAGTCGTGACACGGTGCCTCCCTTTCAGTCCGGCCTAAGATGTTCGGGGTCATTCCCGCACCAGTGTATCCAGCGGTTCCCGCCGGGTAGTGTGCAACCCCGACCGTCGCCTCAAGTTTTGGAGTAGCAGAAGAAGTTGAACAGTCTCGCCCGTATCCTGCGCAGCGCCTCCGCGTTGTGGCCCTACTATCTCGGCGTGGTGCTGATCTCCACGGCGGCGGCGGCGCTGGCGCTGGTGTCGCCCTTCATCCTCCGTGAGGCGACCGACACGATCGTGTCGGCGGTGCACGGGGACGTGGAGGTCGCCGATGTCACCACGACGTTGCTGTGGCTGGCGGTGGCGCTGCTGGTGGCGGATCTGACCAACACCGCGATGGGCAACATCGGTGGCTACATCGGTGACGTCATGGCCATGCGGATGCGGCAGATCCTGTCGACCCGCTACTACGCGAAGCTGCTGGCGCTGCCGCAGAGGTACTTCGACAATCAGGTGACGGGCACGGTCATCGCCCGTCTGGACCGTTCGATCACGTCGATCACGCAGTTCCTGCAGTCCTTCTCCAACAGTTTCTTCCCCATGCTGATCCAGGTGATCGCGGTGCTGGTCATCACGTCCTGGTACTACTGGCCGCTGACGATCCTGCTGGCGCTGCTGTTCCCGGTGTACATGTGGCTGACCACGCTGACGTCGCGACGCTGGCAGAAGCTCGAGGGGAAGAAGAACGAGCAGATCGACCTGGCGAACGGTCGTTTCGCGGAGGTCATCGGCCAGGTGAAGGTGGTCAAGTCCTTCGTCTCGGAGGTGCGGGAGCTGGATGACTTCGGGCGTCGTTACGGGAAGACCGTCGACATCACGCGCCCGCAGTCGAGCTGGTGGCACATCATGGACACGGCCCGCGGCGCCGCGCTCAACCTCATCTTCTTCGGCATCTACCTGGTGCTGTTCTTCCGCACGCTGAACGGCCAGTTCTCCCTCGGTGACATGGTCATGCTCATCCAGCTGGTGAACATGGCGAAGCAGCCGGTGCACATGATGAGCTGGATCGTCGACGCCGCGCAGCGGGCCATCGCCGGTTCCCGCGACTACTTCAAGGTCATGGAGGAGGAGTTCGAGCCGACCGCCAACGCCGAGCTCATCGCCGCGACGGAGGCCACGGGCGTCCCCGTCCTGGATCTCACGCCGGTGCAGCCGCTCACCCCGCAGGCCCCGGTCGTGCGTTTCGACGACGTCACCTTCGCCTACAACGAGGATGAGCCGGTGATCCGCAACGTCAGTTTCGAGGCCCGCGAGGGGGAGAAGATCGCCCTGGTCGGCGAGTCCGGCGGCGGCAAGTCCACGCTGGTCAACCTGCTGCTGGGCCTGTACCGCATCGGGGAGGGCACCCTCCAGGTCTGTGGCCGCGATGTCCGTGACCTGTCCGCGGCGGAGCTGCGCGCCAGCGTCGGCGTCGTGTTCCAGGAGGCGTCGCTCTTCTCCGGCACGATCCGTGAGAACATCGCCTACGGTCGCCCCGGCGCGACGGAGGAGGAGATCGTCGAGGTCGCCCGCCGCGCCAACGCGCACGACTTCATCATGCGTTTCCCCGACGGCTACGACACCGTCATCGGCGAGCGTGGCCTGCGCCTGTCGGGTGGTCAGAAGCAGCGCGTCGCCGTCGCGCGCGCCATGCTCAAGGACGCCCCGATCCTGCTTCTCGACGAGGCGACCTCCGCCCTCGACACCAAGGCCGAACGCGCCGTCCAGGCCGGCCTGGACGAGCTGATGAAGGACCGCACCACGCTCATCATCGCGCACCGCCTGTCGACGATCGCGGGCGTGGACACCATCGTCACCCTCCGCGACGGCGTGGTCGACGAAATAGGTTCACCGGACCAGCTCGCCGCCTCGGGTGGCATCTACGCCGAACTCCTGCAGCTCACGGCGTCCTCCTCGGCCGCTGACCGGGCCCGTCTGAAGAGGTACGGGCTCGTCGTCGACGGTCACGGCGACGAGGAGGACGAGGAAGAGGACTAGTCTGTCTGGCATGCAGTTCCCCACCCTCGACCAGCTCAAGGACCGTCGCACCCGCAAGTGGACGGTCTACGCCGACGACGTCCTGCCCCTGTGGATCGCGGAGAGTGACTTCTTCACCTGCCCGCCGGTGAAGCAGGCGATCGCGGACGCCATCGACCGGGAGTCCTTCGGGTACACCCCGGCGACCTCCGACCTGCCGCAGGCGGTCTCCGACTTCTACGCCGCACGTTACGGCTGGCGTCCGGACCCGGCACTCATCGTCGCGGTCCCCGACGTCGTCCGTGGCCTGGCCCTCGCCATCGAGTACATGACGCGCCCGGACTCGGGTGTCATCGTGCCGGTGCCGGCGTACCCGCCGTTCCTGGAGCTGCCGGAGGCGACCCGCCGTCCGATGCACCAGATCGACGCCTACGGCGGGATCGACCTGGGGGACGTCGAGAAGCAGTTCGCGGCCGGCGCCGGCTCGATCCTCCTGTGCGCCCCGAACAACCCCCTGGGGTACACGTTCGACGCGGAGTTCCTGCGGGAGCTGTGCGACCTGGCGGACCGTTACGACGCCCGCGTGCTCGTCGACGAGATCCACGCCCCGCTGGTGTTCGACGGCACCCATGTGTGCGCCGCCGCCGTCAGCGAGACCGCCGCGCGGGTGTGCGTCACTGTCACGGCGACGTCGAAGGCGTGGAACATCGCGGGCCTGAAGTGCGCGCAGATGATCTTCTCCAACCCGGCGGACATGGACACGTGGCGGTCGATGACCGGCGTGGCGAAGGACGGCACCTCCACCCTGGGCATCTGGGCGGCCATCGCCTGCTACCGGGAGGGCGGCGACTGCCTCGACGAGCAGGTCGCGTACCTGCGGGAGAACCGCGACTGGCTGGCGGAGGAGCTGCCGCGCCGCGTGCCGGGGCTGCAGGTGATCAGCCCGGCGGCCACCTACCTCATGTGGATGGACTTCTCCGGAACCTCCATCGGGCACCTGGAGCGCCCGGCGGTGTGGCTGCGGGAGAACGCGAAGGTCGCCTTCAACGACGGCGTCGCCTTCGGCCCGGGCGGCAGCCACCACGCGCGGCTGAACTTCGCCACGTCCCGGGAGATCCTGGAGGAGGCCTGCGACCGACTGGGGTCTGCATTCGCCCGGTGATTTCCCTACCCTGGATTTCATGACTGACGAGCGATACGACGACCCGTCCGCCACGACCGGCCCCCAGGGGCCCGGGCTGTCCATGGGCCCGCTGGGGGTCGGTGCCGAACCGGAGAAGTCCCCGGTCCGCCCCCGTACCGACGCCGAGGGTTACCTGGTCGAACCGGAGTCCGAGCAGTTCGAGACCCCGACCCCGGCGCCCGGTGACGCCCCCTGGGAGCGCCCCGAGCCGGAGTGGTACAAGGAGGCCGTGTTCTACGAGGTCCTGGTGCGCGCCTTCTACGACCCGGAGGGCACCGGCTCCGGCAGCCTGCGGGGTCTGACCGAGAAACTCGACTACCTGCAGTGGCTGGGAGTCGACTGTCTGTGGCTGCCGCCCTTCTACGACTCCCCGCTGCGTGACGGCGGCTACGACATCCGCAACTTCCGTGAGGTGCTGCCGGAGTTCGGCACGGTCGACGACTTCGTCGAGCTCATGGATGAGGCCCACAAGCGCGGCATCCGCGTCATCACCGACCTGGTGATGAACCACACCTCCGACTCCCACGCCTGGTTCCAGGAGTCCCGCCGCGACCCGGAGGGCCCCTACGGTGACTTCTACGTGTGGAGCGACGACCCCTCCGAGTACTCGGAGGCGCGCATCATCTTCATCGACACCGAGGACTCCAACTGGACGTGGGACCCGGTGCGCAAGCAGTACTTCTGGCACCGTTTCTTCTCCCACCAGCCGGACCTCAACTACGACCACCCGCCGGTGCGTGCCGCGATGCTCGACGTCATGCGTTTCTGGCTGGACCTGGGTCTGGACGGTTTCCGCCTCGACGCGGTCCCCTACCTCTACGAGCGGGAGGGCACGAACTGCGAGAACCTGCCGGAGACGCACGAGTTCCTCAAGCAGGTCCGCGGCGTCATCGACGACGAGTACCCCGGCCGTGTCCTGCTGGCCGAGGCGAATCAGCTGCCCGATGACGTCGTCGAGTACTTCGGTGAGCCGGAGCTGGGCGATGAGTGCCACATGGCCTTCCACTTCCCGGTCATGCCGCGGATCTTCATGGGTGTGCACCAGCAGTCACGCAACCCGATCTCCGAGATCCTGGCGGACACCCCGCCGATCCCCGAGACCGCCCAGTGGGGCATCTTCCTGCGTAACCACGATGAGCTGACGCTCGAGATGGTCACCGAGGAGGAGCGCGCCTACATGTACAAGCACTTCGCGCGTGAGCCGCGGATGCGTGCGAACGTGGGTATCCGCCGCCGTCTGGCGCCGCTGCTCGGAGGCGACCGCAACAAGCTGGAGCTGGTCCACGGTCTGCTGCTGTCGCTGCCGGGTTCGCCGGTGCTCTACTACGGCGACGAGATCGGCATGGGCGACAACATCTGGCTCTACGACCGTGACGGCGTGCGTACCCCGATGCAGTGGTCCAACGACCGCAACGGCGGTTTCTCCCGGGCGGAGCCGGAGCGTCTGTACCTGCCGGCGATCCAGAACGACCAGTACGGCTTCCAGACGGTCAACGTCGAGAACTCCATGAAGCGCGACAACTCGCTGCTCCACTGGGTGCGCAGCCAGATCAAGGTGCGGCAGCAGTACAAGGCCTTCGGCCGGGGCACCTACCGTGAGGTCCCGTCCGAGAACGAGGCGGTGCTCACCTTCCTGCGTGAGTACAAGGGTGAGACGATCCTGTGCGTCAACAACCTCTCGGACCGTCCGCAGGCGGTGTCGCTCGACCTGTCCGAGTTCTCCGGCGTCACGCCGCGTGAGCTCTCCGGCGGTGAGTCCTTCCCGCCGATCCGCCACTACCCGTGGGTGGTCACCCTCGCCCCCCACGCGTACTTCTGGTTCGACCTCTCCGGGGAGTGATCATGGATCTGGCACGCATGCTTCTCGACGCCCGCTTCTACGGCGCCAAGTCCGAGCCCGTCGAGGACGTCGAGATCGTCTCCGAGACCCCGGCCGGCGACGCCCGTCTGCTCATCCTCCGCGTCAACGGGAGGTACCTGTACCAGGTGCTTGTCGACGCCACCGGTCAGGACGTCCTCGCCACCTCCCCCGAGCTGTACCTGCGGGCGCACGACCTGCCGCAGGGTGCGGCCCGGGCGGTCGACGGTGAGCAGTCCAACACCTCGCTCATCGTCGACGGGCAGATGGTCAAGGTCTTCCGTCGGCTGGAGGCCGGGCTCAACCCGGACGTCGAGCTGCTCTCCCGCATCAGTGACTGCCCGAACATCGCCCCGGTGCGCGGCTGGGTCACCGAGACCATCGACGGCGAGGAGCACACCCTGGCGATGGTGCAGGACTTCGTGCCCGACGCCGACGACGGCTGGCGCTACGCCCTCGGCTTCGCCGCCCACGACGCCTCCTTCGGGGCGGAGGCCTCCCTGCTGGGCGAGGCGACCCGCGCCGTCCATGAGGCGTTGGCGGGGGCCTTCGAGGTGGGCGTCGAGAAGCCTGCGTTGACGCGTTCCCTCGAGGACCTCGTCGCCCGTGCCCCGGTGCTCCGGGAGTTCGCGGCGGCCGCGCGCGACGTCTACGACGCCCTCGACGAGGAGGTGCCGGTGCAGCGTGTGCACGGTGACCTGCACCTGGGGCAGGTCCTGCGCACCCCGGACACGTACGTGCTCATCGACTTCGAGGGCGAGCCCGCCCGCCCGCTCGCCGAGCGCCGCCGCCCTGACTCGCCTCTGCGTGACGTCGCGGGCATCCTGCGGTCGCTGGACTACGCCGCGCACGTCGCCGGGGCGTCCCCGGAGTGGGCGCAGGCCGCGGGGGACGCCTTCCTCGAGGGCTACGGGATCGGACGGTCCCCGCTGCTCGACGCCTACGTGCTGGACAAGGCCCTCTACGAGGTGGTCTACGAGTCGGACAACCGCCCGGACTGGGTGCACATCCCGCTGGCGGCGGTGAGGCGTATCCTCGGTGGGTGACCCGTCTCCGACCGGAAGGTGCCCCGTGCGTATCCCGCTCTCGCTGATCGATTTCTGCCACATCTACCCTGGTGAGACCGCCCGCCACTCCATGCGGCGTTCCGTGGACATGGCGCAGAGGGCGGAGCGGCTGGGGTTCCGGCGGATCTGGTACGCCGAGCACCACAACATGCCGTACATCGCGTCCTCGGCCCCGGCGGTGCTCATCGCCCACGTCGGCGCGCACACGGAGACGATCCGTCTCGGGGCCGGCGGCGTGATGCTGCCGAACCACTCCCCCTACGTCATCGCCGAGCAGTTCGGCACCCTCGCGGAGCTCTACCCCGACCGCATCGACCTGGGGCTCGGCCGCGCGCCGGGCACCGACATGAACACGCTCGGCCGGGCGCTGCGCCGCTCCCCCAACGCGGCGGACCACTTCCCGCAGGACGTCATGGAGCTGGAGGGCTATCTGGCCGGCCGTTCCCGGATCCCGGGGGTGGACGCCGTCCCGGGTGTCGGCACCAACGTGCCGCTGTACATCCTGGGGTCCTCCCTCTACGGGGCGACGCTCGCCGCGCAGCTCGGACTGCCCTACTCCTTCGCCTCCCACTTCGCGCCCACCCACCTGGAGCACGCGGTGTCGACGTACCGGGAGAACTTCCAGCCCTCGGAGAAGCTCTCCGAGCCCTACGTCATCGCGGCGGTCAACGTCGTCGCCTCCGACACCGAGGCCGACGCCGTCCGGCAGCTCGAGGGTGTGCGCCGCCAGCGGGTGAAGGCGATGGCCGGCCGGGGCCGTCACCTCAGCGAGGAGCAGCTCGACCAGATCATCGAGTCGCCGCAGGGGCGGCAGATCATCGACATGCTGCGCTACACCGCCGTCGGCACCGGCGAGCAGGTCCGTGACTACCTCGACGGTTTCACCCGCACCGCGCAGGCGGATGAGCTCATGATCTCCCTGCAGGGTCTCTCCGAGGCGGAGACGACCCGCGGCATGGAGATCCTCGCGGAGGCCTGGGAACTCTAGACCGTCCCCAGCTTGTCGACGCCCACGTCCCCCGCCCTCCCCCGCAGGAGGTCCACGAGCTCGTAGGGCAGGTAGTTCGCCCCCTCCGGGAAGGTCACCGTGTACGGGGCGACGGCACGGGAGGGCATGCGCTCCGGGACGTGGCCCGGCAGCAGCACCAGCCGGGGCACGCCGTGGCGGGTGTAGAGCTGCAGGTGGTCCAGCCGCTCGAGGGGGAAACGGACGCCGGTGGCGGGGAGGGTCACGTGGTCGTCGACGAGCAGGACGGGCCGGGACCGGCGCCGCAGCCGGATGACGAGCATGACCAGTGCCAGCAGGAGGCCGACCGCGGGGGCGGTGGCGGCGATGAGGTGCAGCTCCGGCCACGGCGATGTGCGGGCGGAGTTGAGCAGCACCAGCAGGACGGGCACCAGCAGCACGACGAACGCCACGAAGACGCCGACGGCCCGGCTCGTGGCCAGGTGTCGGGGTGCGGACCGCAGCGTGATGATGTCCATGATGGCGGTGATGTTACCCAAGCAGCACGGTCACCACGACCAGTACCGGCAGGGACACGAGCGTGGACACCACGCCGGTGTCCCGGGCCAGCGCCTCGTTGGTGCGGAAACGCAGCGCGTAGGTGAGCACGTTCTGTGCCGTGGGCAGCGCCCCGAGGACCACGAGTGCGAACAACGCCGGCCCCGTCAGGCCGAAGACGTAGTGCGCGAGCAGCCCCGAGACCACCGGCTGGACCAGGTTCTTCAGCGCCACCGCGATGAGCACGTCCCCGCTGACGACCACCCGGCTGTCCACCAGGGACATGCCGAACACCATGAGAGCGACCGGCACCGAGGCCCCCGCGAGGAGGGCGACCGGCTCGCGCACGAGGTCCGGCACGGGGATGCGCAGGAAGCCGATGAGCAGTCCCACGACCGCGGCCAGCAGCATGGGATTGCGGAACGCGACCACCACGTTGCGCAGCAGCGTCGACTGCCGTGAGCGGTGGAGCATGTCGAGCGTGGTGAGCGTGAAAGGCGCGTAGAACGCCACCTGGAAGAGGATGACGGGGATGACCACGGCGGCGTCGTCAAGTATGTAGACAGCCAGCGGGATGCCGAGGTTGCCGGCGTTCGCGTAGGAGGAGGCGAGCATGCCGATGAGGCTGTCGGGGGCGGAGCGGCCGCGCAGCCGGAACACCAGGAAACCCAGCGCCCCGGCGACAATTGCGGAACCGGCGATGACCAGGAAATTCGCCGAGAAGATGTCGCGGGGATCGGTCCGCAGGAGGATGTCGAAGAGCAGCGCCGGGGTGGCCACGAGGTAGACCAGGTTGGCCAGTCCCCGGCGGGCCTCCGCCTGGGTACGGCCGAAGAGCCAGCCGACGGCGATGACCGCCACGACCACGCCGAACCCGGAGAGGACCTGTACCACGATTGGTCATCGTAACGCATCGGCCCCGGAGATTGATTTTCCGGGCCACTAGTCTAATGTTTCCTTATAACTTCATTGGTTGTCCTGGCAATCAAGCATTTTTCAGGAATACATCCCCACCCCGACCGCAAGGATCCTCCGAATGCCACCACAGCATTACCAGAAGATCGCCCAGCATCTGCGAGAGGCGATCAACAGCGGTCGCCTCAACACCGGCGACGAACTTCCCTCGGAGGCCGAACTCTGTGAACAGTTCGGCTCCTCCCGTGGTCCCGTCCGGCAGGCCATGATGCTGCTGCGCACCGAGGGCATGATCTCCACGGGCCGTGGTCGGCGCTCCACCGTTCTCGCGCGCTCCGACAACAACGACTTCGACTCCACCATCTCCATCAGCGCCTGGCTGCGCTACTTCGGGTACACCCCGGGCCAGCGCACCCTGTTCCTGGCACGTAAGCCCGCCGACGAGACGACCGCCGGCCACCTGCGCATCACCCCGGGCGACCATATCGTCACGCTGCGCCGTCTCCGCCTGGCCGACGACAGGCCCTTCGCCATCGAGCGCTCCTACTTCCCCGTGCCTGTCGGCCGCCACATCCTCGACGCGGACACGGACACGACGTCGATCATGGAGACCCTCGCCGCCAACGACATCGTCGTGGACAACCTGTCGCGCTGCCTCAACGCGGTGGTCGCCGGCGAGGAGGAGGCGGAGCTCCTGGACGTCAGCCCCGGGGAGCCGCTGATGCGTATCCGCATGTCGGCGTCGGACCAGTACGGGCAGATCATCTTCTTCGCGGACAACCTCTTCCTCGCGGAGAACCTCACCATGAGCCTCAACACGGTCCGCGGTACCCCCTCCTCCGCGCGCCTCACGCCGCTCGACTGATCGGACGCGAACGTCTCAGCAGTGGGTGAGGTCGACGACCACCCGCAGCGCCTCAGTCTCCTCTGAGAAGGCCCGGGGCACCCCCTCCAGGGTGACTGCATCCCCGAGGATCGGCTCCCACGGCAGGCGCTCCCCCTCCTCCGCCAGGAACGCCACCGCCTCATCGAGGTGGTGGGGTTCGTAGTTGTGCACCCCGGTGACGGTGTGCCACCCCCGGACCAGCCACTCCGGATCCAGCCCCACCGACGGCACGGGCGCGACCGTCCCGGCCAGGACTGCGGTTCCGCCGGTACGCAGGGCACGCAGGCAGTCCTCGACCCCGGCCGAGCTCCCGGAGAACTCGAGGGAGACATCGACCTCATGGTGGCCGCCGGGTTCCGTGGCCAGATCCGCCAGGTCCGCCACGAGGGCACGGTTGGCGACGTCCGGATCCGTGGCGACGATGTACTCTGCTCCCCGGGCCCGTGCCGCGGCCACCGCCACGACGCCGAGCATGCCGAGTCCGGCGACCATCACCGACCTGCCCTGCAGGTCCCCGGCCTTCTCGAGTGCCGCCATGACCGTGGCCACCGCACAGCCTGCGGTGGAGGCCGCAGCATCCGGTACCTGTGGCGGGACGACAGACACCTTCTGGCCCGCCAGGACGTGGAGGTGGCTGGCGTAGGTGCCCGACAGGGGCCACTCTCCGCCGAGGGGTTCGTGTCCGACCTTGAGCACGCTCTCGCACTTGGCGCTGAGCCCGCGTCGGCAGTTGTCGCAGTGCCCGCAGGTGGAGGTGACGGAAAAAACGACCCGGTCCCCGGCGCGGACCCCGGCGCGCCGGCTCTCCACGACCTCCCCCACACCCTCATGGCCGAGGACGGAGGGGCAGGCACCGCTGCGCCGACCCGAGACTGTGTGGCGGTCGGAGCCGCAGATGGTGGCGGTCCGCATCCGCACGAGCAGTTCGGAATCCTCCAGTGCGGGGAGCGGGATCTCCGTCATCCGGAAGTCGGCTCCGCCCTCCCACACGAGGGCACGAGCCGGGCTCACTGCAGTTCCTCGAGGAGCTGCGGCAGGTCCGCGGCGGAGTCGAGTACGTGGTCCGCTCCCAGACCGGCGAAGTCCGTCCGGTCGAGGTGCCCGGTGAGCACGCCGACGGACCGCACGCCGGCCCGCTGGGCGGAGCGGACGTCCGCTGCGGTGTCACCGAGGCTGATGACCGTCCCGGTGTCCCGGACACCCAGATCGTCCATGACCTTCCCGATGAGCAGCGGCGCCGGGCGGCCTTCCTCGACCTCGTCACCGGCGGCGGAGGCGTCGACCGTCTCCCCGACCCGCCACTCCATCGCCCCCAGGATGAGGTCGACTATCTCCCGGCTGAAGCCGGTGGTCAGGCCGATCCGCACGCCGCTGCTGCGCAGCTGCGCGAACATCTCCTCCACACCGGGCAGTGCCACGGGCGGGTTGTCGGTGTAGGCGCGGCGCAGTTCCTCCCGGAAGAGCTCCCACGTGGCGTCGACAAGCTCCTCGGTGACGGCCACTCCCCCAATCTCCAGCAGATTGCGGATGGCCCACTTCTTCTCGGTGCCCATCCACTCCCGGAACTGCGCGTCGGTGTAGCGGGCCCCCTGCCGCTCGGTGACGTCCCGCAGGACGCGGTACACCTCGTCGCGGTCGTCGATGGTGGTGTGGGCCATGTCGAAGATGGCGAGGGAAATCATTGAAACTCCTTGTAGTGAGGGTGTGATGAGGTGGCGTCAGCGGACGACCCGGCGCAGCCACATGGACAGGACCTCGACAATGAGGACCACGCCGATCATGAGCAGCAGGATCATCGTCACGACGTCGAACTGGTTGATGCGCGATGCGTTGAGCAGCAGGAAGCCGATACCTCCCGCGCCCACGACACCCAGCAGAGTCGCCGAACGGATGTTGGTGTCCAGCAGATAGAGGGTGTGGGCCACCATGGCCGGGGCGGCCTGACGGACGGTGGCGGAGAAGAATATCTGGGCTTCCGTGGCCCCTGCGGCCCGCAGCGCCGTCTGCACCTCCGTGTCGGTCTCCTCGAGGGAGTCGGCGATGAGCTTGGACAGCAGACCCACCGCACCGACCGCGAGTGCCAGGGTGCCGGCCACCGCCCCGAGACCCGAGATGACGACGAACACGATCGCCAGGATGAGCTCGGGGATACCGCGGACGACCACGATGAGCACCCGGAAGAAGCCGTGCACCCACCGGTTGGCCACCACGTTGCGTGCTGCGAGCACCCCGACCGGGACCGCCAGGACAGCACCGAGGAAGGTCGCAGCCAGGGCGATCTGGACGGTGAGCAGCAGTTGGGTCAGCAAAGATTCCAGCGCCCCGCCGGTGGACGGCGGCAGGAAGAGTCCGAGGGTGGCGGGGGCGTCGGTGAGTCCCGTGAACAGCTGCGTCCAGGAGACATCCACCCGGGCCACCGCCAGGACAGTGAGCAGTCCGAGCAGCACCATCGCACCGGTCCGGCGGATGCGTTCCGTCGTCCACGGCGGGGTGAGGCGGACCTCGCGTGCATCCGCGTCACCTCCCTGGAACAGGCGGTCGACCCAGGTGCCACCCGTGACCCGACTTCCCGACGCCTGCATGATCGCCGCGCGCAGCGCGCCCGAGATGAGCTCGATGATGATGCACAACACCAGGACGATGAGAGCCAGGGCCATTCCGCGCTGGTAGTCGAGGACGCGGAGGGAGTCGGAGATGGCCAGACCGATGCCGCCGACCCCGACGTACCCGAGCAGCACGGAGGTCCGCAGGTTGATGTCGAAACGGTGGAGAGCCGTCGCGATCAGCTGCGGCATGAGCACCTGCGGAATAGCCGAGACGATCTGCTGTCGACGGGTCGCGCCGGCGGATTCCATGGACTGCCGGGGGCCGTCATCCAGTTCCTCGATCGCATCGGCGTAGAGCTTGGCGATCATGCCCACCGAGTGGACGCCCATCGCCAGGATGCCCGCCGCCGCGCCGAGGCCGAACATGCGGAGGAACACGATCGCCAGGACCAGATCCGGCACCGCGCGGGCGAGCACGATGAGTACACGGGCGGTGTTGCGCGGGAGCTTCCCGCGAGTCGTCGGCTGCGCGGCCGCCAGTGCGACGGGAATGGAGAGGACGACAGACAGGGCGGTGGCGAGGAAGACGATCGCCAGGGTCTCGGTGATCAGCCCGACCGTCTCCCCCGGAGGAGGGAAGTCCAGGGGGAACATCCGCCGGACGAAGACCGCGGCATTGTCCAGCGAAGAGAGGATGGTGGTGACGTTGACCCCCAGGGACTGCAGCGACCACGCACCGGCGGCCGCCAGGCTGAGGAGCACCGCGGTGGCGGCAGCTGTCTGCGAAGAGGTCCGGGGACGGGCAGGGGTGAGAACGGACACGGTCGTCACCGCCTCTCGACGACGGGGGCCACCGCCGCACGCGGTGTGGCCACACTCGAGTAGATCTCGGACGCCTTGTCGGGGGTGAGGCCCTCCGTCGGCTGGTCGAGGACGATGCGTCCCCCGCGGAGCCCGATGATCCGGTCCGCGAAGTCGATGGCCAGCTGCACCTGGTGGAGCGAGGCGATGACGGTGAGTCCGTCCTCCTCCGAGATCTGCCGGAGCAGGTCGATGACCTCGACGGAGGAGACCGGGTCCAGGGAGGCCACCGGCTCATCCGCGAGCAGGACCCGGGGATGCTGCATGAGGGCACGGGCGATGGCCACCCGCTGCTGCTGACCACCGGAGAGGGTGTCCGCCCGCTGGTGGGCACGGTCGGCGAGGCCGACGCGCTCCAGTTTCTCCAGTGCTTCCCGACGCACGCTGCGCGGGTACATCATCAGGCTCAGGCGCGGTCCCCGCAGGGACCCCAGCCGACCGGTGCACACGTTCTCCAGGACCGACATCGGGCCGATGAGGTTGAAGTGCTGGAAGATGACGCCGACATCGCGCCGCAGCGCACGCAGCTGCCGTCCCCGCAGTTCGGGGACGTTCTCCCCGAGGACCCGCACCGAGCCTGAGGTGGGGGTGTGCAGCCCGTTGAGGTGACGGAGCAGGGTCGACTTGCCGGAACCGGACAGCCCGAGCAGGACCGATATCTCACCGGCGCGGAAACCGACGGTCACGTCATCGAGCCCGAGCGTCCCGCCGAAGTCCTTGGTCACGTTGTCCAGCTGGACCGCATAGATGGAGTCCAGCTCACGCTGGAACTCAGGAGTGGTGTTCATCGTGTTCTCTCCAGGGGAACTGCTAGTCGACGGCCTTGCAGGCTTCGGCCTGGGTGACACGGCAGATGTCACGGATGGGATCGAAGTCGGAGTCACTGACCGGGACGTAGCCGTACTCGGTCTCCTCCGGCAGGAGGCAGTCCTCCTCCGATGTGCAGATGCCTGCCTTGACCAGCTCCGGCTTGTTGGCCTTCTCCCGCAGGACGCGGGTGATCTGCTCGGCGAGTTCAGCGTCGACGGTGTCGAGGTTGATGGCGATGGGGTCCTCGGTGATCGGGGCGGACTCCCAGACCGGACGCAGGGCACCCGGTTCAATCTGACCGGAACGCTCGAGGGTGGTGAGCATGGCATCGTGGGCGAAAGCCACATCACAGCCGTCGGAGTCGAGGGTGAGGAGTGAAGCGTCGTGTCCGCCGGCCATGACCACGGTGAGGTCGGCGTCCAGATCCACCCCGACGTCGGTGAGGCCCTTGAACGGTACGAGGTAGCCGGAGGTGGATGCCTGGTCGACGAAGCACACCTTCTTGCCCGCGAGGTCCTCGAGGGAGCGGACCGGGGAGTCCTTCTTCACGTAGGCCAGGGACGTGTACGAGGGAGCCTCGTCGATGTCGTTGGTGGGGGCGACGATGGCCTCCATGGAAATGCCGGAGTCACGGGCGATGACGTAGGAGAACGGCCCGAAGGAGGCGAGGTCGACCTGGCCAGCACGCATGCCCTCGATGACGGCAGCGTAGTCGGAGGCGTTCTGGAACTTCACGGCGACACCGGTCTCCTGCTCGATGAGGCGGGTGATGTTGCCGAAGGTCTGCTCGAGGGTGGTGGAGGACTCCGCCGGGACTGCCGCGAAGGTGATGGTGGGGGTGTCGGAGCCGGATTCACCGCAGGCGACGAGGGTGGTGGCTGCGAGGGTGGCAACGCCGAGGGTGACGGCGGTGCGGGAGGTGAAGAAGGACATGGAGGGAGGACCTTTCCAGGGAGATTCTGGGCCCACTGAGCGCGGGTTCAGGTTCATTCTGTGGCCGGGCATGAGACTTGTCTAGTCGAGCAAGAATTGTTCATGTACAAGTAACCTGGCGGTCAGAATCCCTTGACTTCCCCGCCATTCAGCGCGAGGTCCGCCAGTCCGAAAGACAGCGTCATCCCGATCCCCGACGTCACCACCAGGACCGCCGTCCGGGCATCCGGACGCTCCAGGACGAGGTTCGTCTCCACACTGTCGGCGTACCGCCCCAGCCAGCGCTGACGCACCACCGGGCGGTCGATACCGAGCAGCCCGCAGGCACGGTCGAGCAGGAGCTGTGCCACAGACTCGTCGATGAAGGGCTCAGGACTGAGCGCATAGGCATGGGAGTCACCCACCAGCAGACCCCGGCCGATGCCGGTGACCATGAGATTCGCCACGCAGTCGACGAGCTCCGGCTCACGTTCGGCAAGCTCCTCCCGCAGCGCCGGAACCCCCGGCATGGCGGCGAACCCGTCATAACGCACCAGCGATGTGCCGGTGAGCATGCCGAGCCCCTGCGGGATACGCGCCGGCCTGTCGATGAGACTCATCGCCAGGGTGCACACCCGGACCGAGTACTTCTCCGCCAGCTCCGGAAACAGTGACATGAGCCGGTATCCGGGGCAGACGACGACCCGGCCGGCGGCGAACTCCCCGCGGGCAGTATCGACGACCCCGTCACACACACCCGTGACCTGGGTGTTCCAGACAAAGTCCACCCCCTCACCGGCCAACCATTCCGCCAGGGACGGGGCCACCTCGCGGGGATTCACCCGCATGTCACGGGGCAGGTGCGCACCGCCGACAACCTCGAGCCCGGGACTACCCAGCGCACGGGCCACCGCGGGGGCGTCGAGAAGCGCGACCTGTCCGGCCCCGCGGTGTGCGGCAAACTCCCGCAGCACCTGCATCTCCACCTCTGTGACGGCGGGGACGTAAGTCCCCGATTCTGCGGCCCAGAATCCGGCGGCCCGCGACGCCCGGAGCCAGCCGGCACGGGAGACGTCCGCGACGTCCTGGATGAGGTCCGCCTGACCAGTGAAGCAGGCGTGCCCGAAGTTCTGGATGGAGGAGCCGACCGGACGATCGGCACTGTCGATGACCCTGACGGTCATGCCCTGTTCACGGGCAAGGAATGCGGTGGCCAGGCCGAGGATGCCTGCGCCGACAACGATGAGATCTGGATGAGTGGTCATGCCCCGATCTTCGCCACTTGAACAGCCACGCGCCATTCCTGACTAGACAAGTTTGGCAAATGTTCACCTTTTGTTAGACAGTAAGTCAGAAAACTGCGGGAAAATGCCCCACAGGACGCGCTACTGTCGAAGGCAAGCAGCCACACACCGCGGCCTTGTCCAGAGAAGCCCCGACCCCACTGAGGTGAACTCCTCCATGCAGCAGTACGAAGAGATCGCAGGCCACCTGCGCGACGCCATCCGCGGAGGCACACTCGTCCCGGGGTCCCTCCTGCCCTCCGAGGCGGAGCTGTGCCGCCAGTTCGCCTCCGCCCGGGGCACCGTCCGCCAGGCCATGTCACTGCTCCGCCAGGAGGGACTCATCTCCTCCGGACAGGGACGCCGCTCCCGGGTCCTGGACAACGTGCCCACCCAGTCCTTCGACGACATCTTCTCGTTCAGCCAGTGGTGCCACAGTGAGGGGATCGTCCCCGGACAGGAGACCCAGTGGGTGACCCGTAAGCGGGCCGACGCCGCCCTCGCCGCCGAACTGGACATCGCGCCGCGCGACCCCATCGTCTCAGTGTTCCGTCTCCGCCTCATGGACGGTGAGCCCGCCATGGTGGAACGCCTCAACTACCCACTGGAGGTCGGTCGGCACGTCCTCATGTTCGACACCGACTCCGGCTCGATCTACCAGCACCTCCTCGACAGTGGCGTCGACATCGCCACCGTCACCCGCACCATCGACTCTGTGGGCGCCGACGCCGAGGACGCCGAACTCCTCAGGGTGCCGCCTGGGACCCCACTGCTGCGGGTGCGCCGCCGGGCGTTCACCACCGAGGGCCGCCCGGTCGAGTCCTCGGACGACCGCTACCTGCACAACCGCGCGAGTTTCACCATCAACTCCACACGTAACGCACCGTCCGGGCTCTCGATGATCAGCGGATGACACCAATCCTCCCGCGGAGCGCTGTGGCGCACTAACGTCAGGGGCATGACCGTCCGACACACCATCACCCTCGTGGTACTGCTGTGGGCCCTGGTGGTCTCCGCCTGCTCCGCCGGATCCACGGCCACGCAGGTCGGTCGCGTCGCCGGGCAGGGGACCCTGGTGCTCGGCACGACGGGGGTGCCCGCCTCCCTCGACTTCACCACCACCGGTGGCGCCGCCATCCCGCAGGCGCTCATGTCCAACGTCTACGAGGGGCTCGTGCGTATCGACGCCGCCGGGGACGTCGTCCCCCACCTCGCCACGTCCTGGGACGTGACGGAGGAGGCCACCGTCTACACCTTCCACCTGCGGGAGGGCGTGACCTTCTCCGACGGCTCCCCCTTCAACGCCGAGTCCGCGAAGTTCTCCATCGAGTACGTCCAGGAGTCCTGGACGAACGGGCTCAAGGCGCAGATGGACGTGGTCTCCGGGGTGGAGGTCCTCGACGAGCACACCCTGCGGGTCACCCTGTCGCGTCCCTCCCACCACTGGTTGTGGTCGATGGGCACGCTGACCGGCGCGATGATGACGCCGACGGGCGTCGACCGCCTGGCGACCACCCCGGTCGGCACCGGCCCCTACCTGCTGGGGCGTTTCGCCGTGGGTGAGTCCATCTCCTTCACCCGCAACCCGGACTACTGGGGCGAGCCGGCGAAGGAGAACGCCGCGATCCGCTACTTCGCGGACGCCACCTCCGCGGTCAACGCCCTGCGTTCCGACGACATCGACCTGGTGTGGGCGATGCAAGCCCCCGAGCTGCTCGACACGCTGCCGGAGGAGTACAACGTCGAGGTCGGCACCACCAACGGTGAGGTGCTCATCTCGATGAACAACCGGCGGGCCCCCTTCGACGACCCGGACGTGCGTCGCGCGGTCCTCCACGCCGTCGACCGGGAGGCCGTGAATCAGGTCGTGTGGGAGGGGCTGGCCACCGACACGGGGGCCGCGCCCGTCCCGCCGACCGACCCGTGGTTCACCGGCGAGGACTTCGCCCCCTACGACCCCGACCGCGCCCGAGAGCTTCTCGACGGCCGCACCCCCGCCATCACCATCTCCCTGCCGTCGCTGCCCTACGCGCAGAACATCTCGGAGCTGCTCTACTCGCAGCTGCGGGACGTGGGTTTCGAGGTCACGCTGGAGACCGTCGAGTTCCCGGCGGTGTGGCTCGCGGAGGTGATGACGTCGAAGAACTACGACATGTCGATCATCGCCCACGTCGAGGCCCGGGACATTCCGGCGTTGTTCGGCAACCCGGACTACTACCTCGGCTACGACAACGAGTCGGTGCGTGCTGACCTGCTGGCCGCGGACACCGCCGTCACCGTCGAGGAGCAGGTGGACCACATGGAGGCGGCCGTCGCGACGATCATGTCGGACGCCGGGGCCCTCACCGTGTTCAACCTGCCCAACATCGTCGTCACCTCGCCCGGCGTCACCGGGGTCACTCCGACCGTGGTCACCGACGCCCTGGCCCTGGCCGGAATGGAGAAGCAGTGATAGCCCGCGTTCTGCTCAGATTCATCCTGTCCCTGCTGCTGGCGTCGGTGGTGATCTTCCTGCTGCTGCGTCTCATCCCCGGCGACCCGGCGCGCGTGGCCCTCGGGGTCACCGCCACCGACGAGGCCGTCGCGGCCCTGTCGCGGCAACTGGGCACCGACCGGCCGCTCCTCATCCAGTACGTCGACTGGGTCCGGGGGCTGATGACCGGCAACTTCGGCATCTCGCTGGCCTCGCGGCAGGACATCACCCCGCTCATCGTGGACCGCGCGCAGGTGTCCCTCATCCTCTGCGGGCTCGCCATGGCACTGTCCCTGGTGATCGCCCTGCCGCTGGGCATGTGGGCGGCGCGTCGCGACGACCGCGTCATCTCCGCCCTCGCCCAGGTCGGCATCGCGGTCCCGTCGTTCCTCACCGGTATCCTGCTGGTCACCGTCTTCGCGGTGCACCTGGGCTGGGTGCCGGCCAACGGCTGGATCCCGCCGGGCACCGACTTCCCGGGTTTCCTGCAGCGCATCATCCTGCCGGTCATCGCGCTGACGCTGGTGCAGGCGGCGATCCTCACCCGCTACGTGCGTTCCGCGGTGCTGGACGTGCTGGACCGGGAGTACATACGGACGGCGCGGAGCACGGGGGCGTCGGTAAGGGAGGCCCTGTGGAGACACGGTCTGCGCAACGCGTCCCTGCCGGTGCTCACGGTGGCGGGTCTGCAGCTGACGAGTCTCATCGTCGGGGCCGTGGTCATCGAGCGTGTGTTCCTCATCCCGGGGCTCGGGTCGATGCTGCTCGACTCCGTCGCGCGGCGTGACCTGACGGCGGTGCAGACGATCGTCATGCTGCTGGTCGTGTTCACGCTCACGGTCAACCTCGTCGTCGACGTCACCTACCGGCTCATCGACCCCCGCCTCAGGAGGAGCGCATGAACAGGCTGCCGCTGTCCGGCTGGATCGGGGCGTTCATCGTCGGCGTCACGGTCCTGCTCGCGTTGGTCTCCCTCGTGTGGACCCCCTACGACCCCGTCCACGCCGTCCCCGCCGACCGGCTCCTCGGGTCCTCGGCGGAGCATCTCATGGGCACCGACCGCTACGGCCGGGACGTGTTCTCCCGGATCATGGCGGGTGCGCAGATCACGCTCTTCGTGGGGCTCGTCGCGGTGGGCATCTCCGCGCTCCTCGGCGTGCCCCTCGGTATCCTCGCGGGCATGCGCCGCGGGTGGGCGGAGACACTGATCATGCGCGGCATGGACCTCATGCTGGCGTTCCCGGCGCTGCTGCTCGCCATCGTCGCGGGGGCGGCGTTCGGCGCCTCGACGTTGACGGCCATGATCGCGATCGGCATCGCCGGCATCCCCGGCTTCGCGCGCGTGGCCCGGGCCGGCACCCTGCAGGTGATGACGCAGGACTACATCGCCTCCGCCCGTGTCTCGCGGGTCCCGGAGGTGGTCATCGCGCAGCGGCACGTGCTGCCGAACATCGCGGGCGTCATCATCGTGCAGTCCTCGGTGGCCTTCGCCCTGGCGATCCTCGCGGAGGCGGCCCTGAGCTTCCTCGGCCTGGGCACCTCCCCGCCGGACCCGTCGTGGGGGCGCATGCTGCAGTCCGCGCAGGCCTCCCTCGGTTCCGCCCCGCAGCTGGCCCTGTGGCCGGGCCTGGCCATCGCGCTGACCGTCCTCGGTTTCAACCTGCTCGGCGACGGCCTGCGGGATGTCCTCGACCCCTCCCGGAGGCGACGATGACCATTCTCTCCGTGACCGGTCTCCGCGTCGGGGACGGGCTTCTCGACGACATCACCTTCACCGTCGGCCGCGGCGAACGCGTCGGCCTCATCGGCGAGTCCGGGTCCGGCAAGTCGCTCACCGCGCTGTCGATCATGGGTCTGCTGCCGCGGGGTCTGTCGGCCACCGGTTCCGTCGTGCTCGAGGGGCAGGAGCTCATCGGGCTACCTGACCGCCGGATCCGGCCGCTGCGTGGCAGGGTGATGTCGATGGTGTTCCAGGAGCCGATGACGGCGCTGGACCCGCTGATGACCGTCGGAAAGCAGGTGCAGGAGGCGGCGCACCGCAGTGACGTCGCCGACCTCTTCGAGCAGGTAGCCCTCGATCCGGCGCGCATGAACGCGTACCCGCATGAGCTGTCCGGTGGGCAGCGGCAGCGTGTGCTCATCGCGATGGCGCTGGCGCAGGAGCCGGACCTGCTCATCTGCGACGAGCCGACGACCGCCCTCGACGTCACCGTGCAGGACCAGATCCTCGACCTGCTCGACCGTCTCGTCGACGAGACGGGTGTGTCGCTGCTGTTCATCACGCACGACCTCGGCGTGATCAACCGGATGTGCCGCCGCGTGCTGGTGATGTCCGGGGGTTCGGTGGTGGAGGAGGGCACCACCGAGCAGGTGCTCCGCGCGCCGGAGCACCCGTACACGCAGCGTCTCGTCGCCGCCTCCCTGCCGGGTGCGCCCGCCGAGGTCCGGGAGGTGGGGCCGCCGGTGCTCACCCTCTCCAACGTCACCCGCGAGTACGGCGCGACGAAGGCACTTGACGACGTCTCCCTCGTCGTCCACCGCGGTGAACGCCTCGGCATCGTCGGTGGTTCCGGTTCCGGCAAGACGACGCTGCTCCGCCAGCTCGCCGGCCTCGACTCCCCCACCAGCGGCACCGTGCGTGTCGACGCCGGCGTGCAGGTTGTCTTCCAGGATCCGCAGAGCTCCCTCAATCCCCGTCTCCGGGTCGGTCGTTCCGTGGCGGAGGGAGGTGGCGACCACGCCCGTGTGCTGGAGGTCCTCGCGGAGGTCGGCCTGCCGCCGGACGCCGCCGAGCGTTACCCGCACCAGTTCTCGGGTGGTCAGCGCCAGCGCATCTCCATTGCACGCGCCGTCGCCGGCCGGCCGGAGATCCTGCTCGCCGACGAACCCGTCTCCGCCCTCGACGTCTCCGTCCGGGCCCAGGTGCTCGAGCTCCTCGACAGGCTCGTGGACGAGTACGGCCTCACCCTCGTGTTCATCTCCCATGACCTGTCCGTGGTCCGGGAGGTGTGCTCGACCGTGGCTGTGATGTACCGGGGCAGGATCGTGGAGCACGGTCCCACCGAGGCGGTGTGGGCTGATCCGCAGGACGAGTACACCCGTTCCCTGCTGGCGGCGATACCCCGGATCTGAGTGACCCCTTGCGCGTGTCGCTCAGGTGCTCTATGGTGGAGATCGAACACAGGGGCGAAAGGGGGGGGTGGCGGTGAGTACCGGACTGATCGAGATGACCGAGGTCGAGGCAGGCCTGTACCTGCACTTCTCCCCGCCGGTCTACTACTCGGTGTCCAACCCGCACGATCCCGCGGCCGTCCGCGGCGCGCGGGCCCGCCGGGAGGACTTCCGGATGTGGCAGAACGAACTGCCTTCCGCCGACGCGGATCTCCGGCTCACCCTCGCCCGCCTGCGCAGGTCCACCGGGCACGGTGACGGCTACATCACCTCCGCGATCTTCGCCCACCAACGCCTGGAGGAGCTGCCGAGGCTCAAGCTCCTCCAGCGACGCCTCGTCCACCTCGACCTCCACCGGCTGAAGGCCATCGACGGCGTCCTGAACAAGATCGACGCCTCGGTCACCGCGCACATGGCCGTCATCGACGAGGAACTCACCGACTTCCTCACCCCCACCCGCGCCAACCAGAACCTGCCCACCCCCGGTGAGATCCGCAAGAAGCTCAACGCGATCATCCAGACCCTCGACACCTCGGTCTCCGAGAAGGACGATCCCCTGCCGGACCCGCGGGACCACTTCGAGGTCGGCTTCGAGGGCGACCGCGCCTACATCACCGTCGAGACCGATGCCGCCACCGGCCTCGAGATCGACATACGCGTGCGGAAGCACGCCGCCGCGAACAACATGAGCCTCGTCGACGCGTACAACGATCTCATGCGCGGTGAAGGCAACACCTCCGTGACCCTCAACATCTACCGCGCCCACGACGTCGAGGACGCCCCCGGCTGGATGTCCGACGTCGGCTACATCAACCCCACGTTCACCGATGAACTGGCCGCGAAGGCCACGCGGATCCGCGACATGGATGAACTCAAGGACAAGATGGTCAAGGGCTACGCCACCCCGGAGGACATCAAGGCGGTGATCATCGGCTTCGACGGGGGATGTTCGGAGGCCGACTGCTCCTGCCCGGGCCACCGCACCCAGATGGAGCACCGCGTCAACCATGCGGACGGCGGCCCCACGACCGCCGCGAACATGGCGGCCTTCTGCCCGACACACCACAACGTGAAGACCGACGGGCGCATGACCTACATCATCGACCCGCACACACGGGAGAAGTACCTCCTCTACGAGGACGGGACGTATGTGATCTCCGAACCGCGCGGCCCCCTGTCACTCAAGGAACGTCGCTGGCTGCAGACCGTCGGGCAGAGGATGCACAACCGGAGGGAACGGGTCCGCAAGGAATCCCAGGACAGACGCAACCTGGAGAAACGGGCCGGGTTGTCCACTCCCCCTCCGACCGAGGACGACCCGCCTCCCTTCTAACCCAGTCGGACCCGCTCCAGGACCTCGTACCTGGGGCCACCCGAGCGACCCTGGCCGAGATGCGACTCCACGAGGGCCAGCTCATCGCACACGAAACGCGGACCGTCGTAGACCAGCAGGGCATGGACCAGATCCCCGACCAGCCAGCGTTCCTGCGTCCGGGCGATGGTCACGTGCGGTTTCTGCGGCGGCGGGGGTTCCTCCGGGTTGTAGACGGCGTCGGCCATCAGTGCCTTCAACCGGGCGGTGTCACCACCGACGCCGATCCACAGGGAGCGGTGCCCGAAGGAGCCGGCACCGTGCAGGTGGAGATCCAGGGGCCCGGAGGAAGCGGCGGCCTGCGCCAGGTGCTGCAGCAGGTCGGTATGGTCGTTGGGCATGAGACCGTAGAAGCTCAGCGTGATGTGCCAGTTGTCGGGGTCGGTCCACCGCAGGTCGCGGGGGTTGTTCTCCCGGATGGGGCGCAGGGCGTGCACGAGGTGTTCGCGCACCTCCTCCGGGAGGAGCAGTGTCGAGAAGAGTCTTTTCATGGGGCTGTTCAGAGGGAGACGTCGAATCTCCCGTTGATGTTGAAGTGGAGGTGGACGGTGTCACCCACTCCGACGCCGAGGTCGCGGAGGAAGCGGGCGATGGAGCCGAGGCGGATCTCGGTGTCGTCCATGACGAGCCCCTGGGGGCCGAGCCGGGACGAGAAGGAGCGGTGGCCGTGGCGGTACACCTGGACGAGGGAGCCGACGGCGAGGGGGACGGGGACGGGGGCGTCGGCAAGCAGTTCCTCGGTGACCTCCAGCGGCATCGACCAGGAGGTGAGCAGGGCGGGTTCGCGCTGCGGGAACCAGGTTCCGGGGCTGGGGACGGCGGCGAGGCGGACGTGGCCGTCGACGATCTGGAAGTCACCGGATCCGGCGACGGTGCGGACGGCGGCGCGGTCGAAGGGGGTGGACTCGAGAAGCTGCTGGAGGTCGGTGCGTCCCGCGGCGATCTCGGCGGCGAGCCATTCAGGGATGAGCATGTCGTCACACGCTACCGGCGTTCACGGCGAGGAGCCTGTCGACGAGCTCCTCCGCGTCATTCGGGTGGTACTCGGCGGGGCGGTTGTGGTTCGGGCGGCAGTTGTCGACGGCGTCGCGCCAGCGCTGCGGGATCCCGGAGGCGCCGTGGACGCCACCGAGGAAGGCGCCGACGATGGCTCCGTTGGTGTCGGTGTCGCCGCCGCGGCCGATGGTGCGGACCAGGGACTCCTCGAAACTGTCGCCCTGCGCCACCTCATGGACGGTGAGGGTGATCGCGTGCCGGACCCAGCCCTGCTGGCTGAACACGTCGCCGGGGGTGGGGTCGTAGAGCTCGGGGCGGTCGAAGACGGGTGCGGAACCGTCGTGGATGACCCGCGCCAGGGCGCCGACCCACAGTGCGTTGACGTCGAGGCAGTAGGAGTTGGGGTGGGTCAGGGCGGCGTCGGTACGCGCGAAGGCGGCGGCCTGCCGCGGGTCGGCGTGATAGGCGATGGCGACCGGGGAGATGCGCATGAGCGCCCCGTTGGCCTCGGACGCCTCGCTGAAGTGGCCGCGCAGGGCGTTGCTGATGGTGGAACCACGGTCGAAGGGGTGGGAGTCGAGCCAGCGGCGGTAGGAGTCGAGGACGTCCGCGCGGTCGTACCCGCCGTTGCGGACCAGTGAGTGCGCCAACGCCAGGGCCATCTCGGAGTCGTCGGTCGGCTGGCCGGCGGCGATGTTGTGGGGGCCACCGTCCGCGAGTTCGCGGACCCCGTCGGGGTACCGCCGCGCGATCTGCGACGGCTCGAGGAACTCCACGAGCGCGCCGAGGCTGTCACCGATGAGCTGTCCGTACCAGGCGCCGAGGGCGCGATCACGAAGGGTCATGCAGGCCAGTCTACGTGTGATCCAGCACAGCTGAAATCAACCTGTGACCTGGACCACTTGACGGGGACGCCGCCATAAATCTAGGCTGACAGCAACGGACAATGCAAACGATTGCATCGAGCTTGAAAGGGTATTCACAGGAAAGGAGGAGCGATGGCACGCACCACTCTGCGGGATGTCGCGGCCGCCGCGGGAGTGTCGGTCTCCACCGCCTCCCGGGCCCTCGCGGGCAATCCGGCCATCTCCCCCGGCACCCGCGAGCGCGTCCGCGCCTGCGCCGAGCAGCTCAACTACCGCCCCAACGCCCAGGCCCGGGCCCTACGCAGCTCCCGCACCAACATCATCGGGCTCACCGTCCCCAGCCTGGTCAACCCCTTCTTCGCCCGGATGGCCCACGCCATCCAGCAGGAGGCCGACCGCCACGGACTGTCGACCATCATCTCCTCCACCTCCGAGGACCCGGCGCGCCTGTCCACCTCCCTCGAGGTCCTCACCTCCCAGCAGGTCGACGGCCTCATCGCCGTCCCCTACAACGGCACCGAGCAGGCGTTCACCCGGGTCCCGATGCCGACCGTGCTCGTCGACCGCGAGCTCCCCACCGCGGGGCTACCGACCGTCGCCACTGATCCGGCACCGGGCATCACCGCCGCCGTGGACCACCTCCTCGACAACGGTCACCGCCGCATCGGCTACCTGTCCGGTCCCGTGACCACGTCCACCGGCGTGCGTCGACTCGCCGCCTTCGAGGCCGCATGCGACATCCGGGGCGTCCGCGAACGGTCCATCCACCACGGAGGGTTCGACCACTCCATCGGCTTCGCGGGCACCCTCGAGCTCCTCGACCGGGGTGTCGAGGCCATCATCGCCGGCGACACCATGATGTCCATCGGCGCGCTCGAGGCCTGCCACGCACAGAGAATCGCCCTCGGCCGCGATCTGGCCCTCATCGGCTTCGACGACAACGTGACCATGCGTCTGCAGACCGCCCCGGTCTCGGTCATCGACCAGGACGTCGCGGAGATGGGCAGACGCGCACTGCACCTGCTCCTCGACCTCATGTCAGGACACTCCCCACCAGAACCGATCACCATCCCCACCACACTCATCATCCGCCCATCCAGTGATTTCACCCGAAGGAGGTGACTCCGTGACTGACGCACTACTGACCCTGGAGAAGGTCTCCAAGTCCTTCGGCCCCGTCAACGTCATCGACAACGTCAGCATCTCGGTCTATCCGGGCAGGGTCACGGCCCTGCTCGGGGAGAACGGCGCCGGCAAGTCCACCCTGATCAAGATGATGTCGGGCGTCTACCAGCCCGACTCCGGCACGATCATCGTCGACGGCCAGCCGACCACCCTCCCCACCACGAAGGCAGCCGAGGCCCTCGGCATCGCCACCATCCACCAGGAGCTCAACCTGGTGCCCACCATGTCCGTCGCCGAGAACGTCATGCTCGGCCGCACGCCCGAGAGGTTCGGGCTGGTCAACTACCCGGAGCTGCGCCGCCGCGCGCAGGCCGCACTCGACATCATCGGCGTCAACGTCGACCTGGACACCCCGGTCGGCGAACTCGGCATCGCCCGGCAGCAGCTGGTGGAGATCGCCAAGGCGCTGTCCATGGACGCCCGCATCCTCATCCTCGACGAGCCCACCGCCGCCCTCACCGGCCACGAGATCGACCAGCTGTTCAGCGTGGTCGACGACCTCAAGGCCAAGGGCGTGGGCATGGTCTTCATCTCCCACCACCTCGACGAGATCGCCCGCATCGCGGACACCGTCTCGATCCTCCGCGACGGCGAGTTCGTCGCGGAGGTCCCCGCCGACACCCCCGAGGAGGAACTCGTCCGCCACATGGTCGGCCGTGACATCGACGACCAGTTCCCCCGCGTCGTCCCCGAGATCGGTGACGTGCTTCTCGACGTCGACTCGCTCACCGCCGCCGGCCGCTTCGAGGATGTCTCGTTCCAGGTCCGGGCCGGCGAGGTCGTCGGCGTCGCCGGACTCGTGGGCGCCGGCCGCACCGAGGTCGTCCGCGCCATCGCCGGTGCCGATCCGATTGACTCCGGCACCGTCCGCATCGAGGGCCGGGACCTGCGCCAGCACGACATCGCGGAGGCCATCCGCCGCGGCGTCGGCCACGTCCCCGAGGACCGGAAGGCCCAGGGCCTCGTCCTCGGGGCCAGCGTCGAGGAGAATCTCGGCCTCGCCACCCTCCGCTCCACCTCGCGGTTCGGTCTGGCCGACCGCGGTGGGCAGCGCCGCCGCGCCGGTGAGGTGGCCGAGAAGCTCCGCATCCGCATGGCGGGCCTCAACCAGGAGATCCGCAACCTCTCCGGCGGCAACCAGCAGAAGGCCGTCTTCGGCCGCTGGGTCCTCGCCGGCTCCCGCGTCCTGCTTCTCGACGAACCGACCCGCGGCGTCGACGTCGGCGCCAAGGTCGAGATCTACAACATCATCAACGAACTCACCGCCTCCGGCGGCGCAGTGCTCATGGTCTCGAGCGAACTTCCCGAGGTCCTGGGCATGTCCGACCGCGTCCTCGTCATGTCAGGTGGCCGCCTCGCCGGAGAGCTGCCCAACACCGCCACCCAGGATGAGGTGATGGCGCTGGCGGTCTCGCAGATCGACGACGCCCTCACCTCCGATGCACTCGACCAACTCGACCACACGAAGGAGACCCCATGACCACCGGACGCAAGGTGCTCAACTGGGTGATGAACAACGGTGCCCTGGTGGGTCTCGTCGCCCTGTGCATCGCGCTGTTCATCGCCACCCCGCACTTCCTCACCGTCAACAACTTCCTCAACATCGGCATCCAGGCCGCGACCGTGGCGATCCTCGCCTTCGGCATGACCTTCGTCATCGTCACCGCGGGCATCGACCTGTCGGTGGGTGCCGTCGCCGCCCTCGGGGCGATGGTGTCCGCCTGGTTCTGGGTCGAGGCCGGCCTCCCCGGCTGGCTCACCCTCCTCGCCGGTCTGCTCACCGGTCTGCTGGCCGGCGCCATCAGCGGCATCGCCACGGCCTACGGCAAACTTCCCGCGTTCATCGCCACCCTCGCGATGATGTCGATCGCCCGTGGCGCGACCCTCGTCATCTCCCAGGGTTCGCCCATCTCCACCGCCCCGACCGTCAACTGGCTGGGCCGCACCGTGGCCGGCGTCCCGATCCCGATCGTCATGATGGTCATCGCCGGCTTCGTCTGCTGGTTCATCCTCTCCCGCACGGTCCTGGGCCGCTCGATGTACGCCATCGGCGGCAACGTCGAGGCCGCCCGCCTCTCCGGCCTGCCGGTGAAGAAGATCCTGGTCACCGTGTACGCCCTGTCCGGCCTGTTCGCCGGCCTGGCCGGTCTCGTGATGGCCGGACGCCTCTCCTCCGCGCAGCCCCAGGCCGGTGTCGGCTACGAGCTCGACGCCATCGCCGCCGTCGTCATCGGCGGTGCCTCCCTCGCCGGCGGCACCGGCAAGGCGACCGGCACCCTCATCGGCGCCATTCTCCTCGCCGTGATCCGCAACGGCCTCAACCTCCTCAACGTCTCCTCCTTCTGGCAGCAGATCGTCATCGGCCTCGTCATCGCACTCGCGGTCGGCTTCGACGTCCTGCGCAAGAAGACCACGACCTAGACCCACCCACCCAGGAAAGAAGAAGGAACATGTCCCTCACCCGTAAGTCCCTCGCCATCGTCGCCTCCGTCTCCCTCGCACTGGGGCTGGCGGCCTGCAACCGCGACTCCGCCGGCGACGGCTCCGTGACCCTCTCCCTGTCGACCCAGACCAACCCGTTCTTCGTCCAGCTCCGCGACGGCGCCCAGGCCAAGGCCGACGAGCTCGGCATCACCCTCAACATCCAGGACGCCTCCGACGACGCCTCCACCCAGATCAACCAGCTCAACAACGCGGCCAGCGCGGGGGCGCAGGTCGTCATCGTCAACCCGACGGACTCGGACGCCGTGGTCCCGGCCGTCGAGGCGCTCAACAACGCCGACATCCCGGTCATCGCCGTCGACCGTTCCTCCAACGGCGGCGAGGTCGCCTCGTTCATCGCCTCCGACAACGTCGCCGGTGGCAGGCAGGCCGCCGAGGCCCTCGCCGAGTCCATCGGTGAGGAGGGCGAGGTCATCGTCCTCCAGGGCATCGCCGGTTCCTCCGCCTCCCGTGACCGCGGCCGGGGCTTCACCGAGGGCATCTCGGCGTACCCGAACATCCGGGTCGTCGCCACGCAGACCGCCGGCTTCGACCGCACCAAGGGCCTCGACGTCGCCAGCAACCTCCTCCAGGCGCACCCCAACGTCAAGGCCATCTTCGCCGAGAACGACGAGATGGCGCTCGGCGCCCTGGAGGCTCTCGGCGCCCGCGCCGGTGACGCAGTGAAGGTCGTCGGCTTCGACGGCACGGCGGACGGACTCGCCGCGGTCAAGGCGGGCCGCATGGTGGCCACCATCGCGCAGCAGCCCGATGAGCTCGGCGCCCAGGCCGTCGAGCAGGCGAAGAAGATCCTCGACGACCAGACGCCCGACAAGGAGGTCCCGGTCGAGGTGGTCACCGTCACGCGCGAGAACGTCGGTGACTTCGAGTGACCGCCCCTGACGTCGTCGTCGTCGGCTCCGTCAACGCCGACCTGACCGTGCGTGTGGCCCGCCACCCGCAGCCCGGGGAGACCCTCCTCGGGTCCGGAAGCGCGGTGTCCGCCGGCGGCAAGGGTGCGAACCAGGCCGTCGCCGCCGCCCTGCAGGGGGCGTCGGTGTCCATGGTCGGGGCGGTCGGCGGGGATCCCTACGCGGCCCCGGCCACGGAGATCCTGCGTGGCTCCGGCGTGGACATGTCGGCGGTGGCCACCGTCGAGGGGCCGACGGGCCTGGCGGTCATCACCGTCGACGAGAAGGGCGAGAACACCATCGTCGTCGTCCCGGGCGCCAACGCGTACGTCGACGCCGACTTCGTGGAGGACCGCGCCGACCTCATCGCCGGTGCCGGGATCGTGCTCCTCCAGGGTGAGATCCCCGCCGACGGTTTCGCCGCGGCCGTCCGTCTGTCCACCGGCCGCGTCGTGGTCAACCTGGCCCCCGTCATCGAGGTCGATCCCGCCGCCCTCCTCCGCGCCGACCCGCTCATGGCCAACGAGCACGAGGCCGGGCTCATCCTCGAGCAGCTCGGAGTCGGCGTCACCTCCGACGCCCCGGAGGATCTCGCCCGTGCGCTTCTCGACGCCGGCTTCCCCTCCGTCGTCCTCACCCTCGGCGCCGCCGGCGCCATGGTGGCGACCAGCGACGGCCTCACCCCGGTCCCGACACCTCGTGTCACCCCGGTGGACACCGTCGGCGCCGGCGACGCCTTCGCGGGTGCCCTGGTGGCGCGGCTCGTCGCAGGTGATGACCTCATCGCCGCAGCCGGGCACGCCGCCCGGGTGGGGGCCTTCGCGGTCACGGGCCACGGGGCGCAGACCTCGTACCCGGGCCCGGACGCCACCCTGCCGGAGGTGGACGATGCGTAGGTCAGGAATCCTCAACCCGCAGCTCGCCGCGCGGATCAACCGCCTGGGGCACACGGACACGTTCGTCGTCGCCGACTGCGGTCTACCCATCCCCGCGGGCATCCCCGTGGTCGACCTGTCCCTCGTCTTCGGTGTCCCCCGCTTCGCCGAGGTGCTGGATGCACTGCTGGACGAGGTCGTCATCGAGGGCGTCACCATCGCCGCGGAGACCCCCACCGAGGTACGTGACCTGCTTCCCGCGGTCCCCGTCACCGAGGTCAGCCACGAGGAACTCAAGGCGTTGCTCGCGGACGTCTCCTTCGTCGTCCGCACCGGGGAGACCACCCCCTACGCGAACGTCATCCTCCGCAGCGGAGTGCCGTTCTAGGAATCAGAAAGAGACCGGGTGCGCACCGCACCCGGTCTCTTCCTTGCGCCCTTACCCCCCGTACACCTGGGTGAGGATCCCGGGGTCGAGGACGCGCTCCTCGGAGACCTCGAAGACTCCGAGCTCGGTGGCCAGTCGATCGAATTCGGTGACCTCTGTCATGGACAGGGTCACATGCTCACGGTTGTCCTGCATGATTTCACCGCACCTTCTCGGTCGACGCGATACCAGTGGACTCACTGTAGCCCACCGGGGTGTCGTCTACGAGACGGACACCTTCTCTTCAACAACCCTGGTGCGATTCTGTTCCTCCGGGAGCGGGAAACGGCGGGCGACCGCGGCGTAGACCGCGCCTGTGATGTTGTGGAGGACGGCGGCGACGGCACCCGGGAGGGCGGCCTCGGGGCTGAAGAACTTGGCGGACATACCGGAGGCGAGTCCGGCGGACTGGGTACCCACCTCAACCGCCATGGTGCGGTTGTTGGATTCCGGCAGGCGGAAGAGCTTGCCGGTGACATAGCCCAGCAGGTAGCCGAAGACGTTGTGCAGGAGCACAGCGAAGAAGACGATCATGCCGACGGCGGCGAGGCGCTCGGTGTTGTTGGCCACGGTCGGGAAGACGACGCCGCCGATGCCGAGGATGGAGATCCACGGCAGGACAGGGGCGATGAGGCCGATCCACTTGTCCAGGAAGTAGCGCAGGACGAGGCCACCGATGACGGGGAGCAGCACGGTCTGGACCAGCGTCATCGCCATGCCCCAGCCGTCGACGTCGGTGCGCTGGTTCGCCAGGGCGAGCATGAGCATCGGGGTGACGATCGGCGACAGCAGGGTCGACACCGAGGTCATCGCCACGGACAGGGCGACGTCGCCCTTGGCCAGGAAGGTGATGACGTTGGATGAGGTACCGCCCGGCACGGAACCGAGCATGAGCAGACCGACGGCCAGCGCCTCATTGAGGCCCAGCATGCGGGCCACAGTGACGGCGGCGACGGGCATGATGACGAACTGCGCCACCACGCCGAGGAGGATGGCCCACGGTCGGCGGGCGATCTCCCGGAAGTCCGGGATAGTCAGGGTCAGGCCCATGCCGAACATGATGATCATGAGGAAGTACGTGATGTACTGCGACCACGGCTGGAACGGCGCCGGGAAGAGGTAGGCGATGGCGGTGCCGACGAGGATGAACAGGGGGAAGGCCGTCACGGCGATGGCGGCGGAGCGGTCCTCGCGGGAGCGGAACACGGCAGACATGAATCCTCCAGTGGAGATGGTGAGGTCTCCCGTCATCGGCCGTCAGGGGTGGGCTGCCGGTGCCAGAAGAAATGTCGCGGCGGGTGTGCGCTGGTAACACTGTAAAGCGCTTATGAACGCACCATTTTCATGAGGTGACGCAGGATGCGGGCACCGTCGGCCCGCAGCCCGTCATGCTGGTGATCGGCGGTCTCCCAGACGCGCAGGTCGCGGAAGTGGGCGGCGGTCTCCAGAGAGAGTTCGCGGGGGACGAAGATGTCGTCTCGGTAGACGGCGGCTGCGCACACGGCCGTCGCTTCCCCGAGTGCGGCCGCGTCGTACTGTGGCTCCCAGTCGCGTGCCGCCAGGTCCTCGGCTGCCCCGCGGAAGTCGCGGAGGGCAGGGTCCTCCTCGAAGAGCCAGGGGTAGATGTGTTCACCGGTGAGGTGGAAACGTTCGGCGCGGACGGGGTCGAGGTCCTCCCCGAAGCCCTCGACCTCCTCGCGGACGCGGTGCGCCGCCCACGCGGGCACGCCCGGGTAGATGGTCTCGTGGATGGCGGCGTAGAGTGGGGCCGACTCGAAGGACAGGCGCCCACTGAGGTCGGCAAGGGTGTCGCCACGGAGGCGCTTCTCGCCGCGGACGTGGTGGAAAGGGGCGTCGAGAAGCATCGCGAGGTTCTCGAATCCCGCCCCGCGCCCCAGCTCAATGCCGATGGTGCGGAAGCGGCGGGAGCTCAGTCGCTCACCGGTGGGCAGACGTTCGTCGGAGTTGTCGAGGTGGTGGCAGATCTCGCGGATTCGCGCCTCCGCCCAGGGCACCGACCTGTAGAACTGTTCGTGGCGGGCGGCGAGCTTGCTGTAGGTCGCGTGGTAGACCTCCTCGGCGGGACCGAAGCCGGGGAGTCCTCCGGTGAGGTAGGCGTAACGGATCGCGTCGGGGTGCTGCGAGAGGTAGGTGGTGGTGCAGAAACCGCCGAAGGACTGGCCGAGGACGTCCCAGCGCTCGATGCCCAGGTGCCCGCGGAAGGCCTCGGCGTCGGCGACGATGTCGCTGGCCCGGAGATGGGCGAGGTGGGTGGCGTCGAGAAGCGTGGGGTCGCCGTGGCGGTCGATGCGTGTGGAACGGCCGGTGCCGCGCTGATCGAGGAGGAAGACGCGGTGATCGGTGAGCGCCTCGGAAAGCCAGCCGTCGAACGAGGGGCGGGCGGGGTAGCCGGGGCCGCCCTGGAGGAAGAGCAACGGCGGCAGGGTGTCATCGCGGGAGATCTCGCGGCAGAACACCTCGATGGTCTCCCCCTCGTACCAGGGGACGGTGAGAGTGTGGTCGCGGACGGTGACGGCACTGTACATTGCGCCTACCTTAGAGGGTATGGACGACCTGTTGACCGTCGGCCGGATGCGCATCTGCCCCGCCGGCGCCCATGTGACCAGCACCGACACCGATCTCGGGGAGTTGTTCTACCTCTCCTCCACGAGTGGCTTCCCGATCCGCGGCGGCATTCCCGTCATCGCGCCCGCGTTCGCGGACCTACTTCCCGACGCCCCGCGTCACGGCTGGGCCCGCACCTCCGACTGGCGGGTGACCACGGATTCACGCAGCTTCACGGCGACGCTGTCCCGGGAGAGCCTGGGGCTCACGCTCACCGGCCATGAGCTGACCGACGGCCTGCGCATCACCCTGACCATGAGCAACGACTCCGGGGAGGACCGGGTCGTGCAGATGGGCTTCCACCCCTACTTCCTGGTCGCTGACGTACGCACGGTGCGCCTGCACGGCCTCGACGGCGTCACGGTCACCGACCGCCTCACCGGCGCGGAGTCCACCCAGGCCGGTGAGGTGAGTATCGACTCCCCCTTCGACCGCATCTTCCACGCCTCCCGGGAGGTGCGTATCGACGACGGCGAGCGCGTCATCACCGTGGCCTCCGAGGGCGCGGACTCGGTCGTGGTCTGGAATCCCGGAGAGGCCGACATGAAGGATGTCGGCCCCGGGGAGTGGAGTCGTTTCGTGTGCGTCGAGCCCGCGCTCCTCGGGGCGGACCTGCGGGGTGTGACGCTGCCGGCGGGTGAGGAGCTCACCCTGGCGATGACGGTGACCGTCAGCCCTTCCTGATGGTGATCTGCCAGGAGGCGTCGCCGGTGGCGTGGAAGTCGGTGACGTCGTGGCCGTTCTCGGCGGCCCACTGCGGGATGGTCTCGGTGCCCTGGGTGCAGTCGAAGTCGATGACCAGTTCCTCACCGGTCTCCAGGGAGTTCAGCACGTCCCTGGTCTCGATCAGCGGGAAGGGGCACACGGCACCCATCTGGTCGAGGGCGTAGCGGCCCTCGGCGATCGGCTGGGCCTTGGTCACGCGCGGGGCGGTCTTGAGGGCGACGGCGCCGGTGGCGACCTGGAAGGCCGGGGTCAGCGGGGTGGTGTCGAGGACGGCGTCCTCGGCGGAGGTGGGGGCCGGGACCGGAGCAGCGGCCGGCTTGAGCCAGATCTTCGCGCCGGCGCCGACGCCGAGGGCGATGAACAGCAGGGCGACCCAGCCCTGGTAGCTGAAGAGGGCGGTCTGGACCATGCCGTTGCCGACGGTGCAGCCACCGGCCAGGGCGGCGCCGACACCCATCATGCTGCCGCCGATGACGGCGCGGGTGGCGGTGGTGGCGTCGGGGACGCGCAGGCGGAACTCGCCGGTGGCCCTGGCGGCGGCGAAGGCGCCGATGAACAGGCCGAGGACGAGCATGACCCCCCAGTCGACGCGCTCGACGTCGCCGGTGACGATGAAGTTGGCGACGTTGCCGGTCGGACCGGTGATTCCCAGACCGGAGTTGCGGCCGGCGGCGGCGGACAGCGGCCAGGCGATGACGCCGATGAGGCCGACGAGGGCACCTGCGGTGTAGAGGTGCAGGGGGCGCTTCCACAGGGGGACGTCGAGACGCGCGGCCTTCTTCTCGGTGGCCAGGTAGTGGCGGGCGGCCAGGGCGGTGCCGACGGCCAGGGGGACGGCGAAGAACCAGGCGGAGACGCCGAAGGTGGCGGGCAGGGTGGTCAGGCCGGAGTCGACGGACTTCATGCCGACGTTGAGCCAGTTGAGCGCACCGGTCTGCATGGCGGAGGCGGACAGGGCGTAGAAGACCAGCGCGATCCAGGAGCCGATGAGGCCCTCCGCGGACCGGAACCACGTTCCGGAGGCGCAGCCGCCGGCCAGGATGATGCCCAGGCCGAAGACGAAGCCGCCGACGGTGACGGCGAGCGGGGCGAAGGCGCTCTCCTTCGGGGCGATGACGCCGGCGCTGGTGAGCGCGGCGACGCCGAGCGCGTGCACGGAGATGACGATGAACAGCGCCACGATGGTGCGCCAGGACCTCTGCAGGAAGATGTCGCGGAGCATGCCCGTGACACAGAACCGTCCGCGTTGCATGACGATGCCGAGGACTGCGCCCACGGCCAGACCGGTGAGGATCATGGATCCGCCTTTCATGTGATTTTTGTTTACTGGACCGAAAGGTACATCATCGCAAACCATTCTGTCTAGCTTTGCAGACAGTTCTGTTCATTTCATTCACGGTCTATCCTGATTCACATGATCGAGACGCTCCCACCACGGCCCAGCCCCTGGCAGCTCTTCACCGCCTTCCACTCCCCCGGCCCGCGCTGGCCGGGTGCACTGCGCGCCGGGCTGGCGATGGGGCTGCCGGGCACCCTCGCGCTGCTCCTGGGGCTCGAGGCGGAGCTGCTGCTCATCGCCGCCGGCTCGTTCACCGTCATCCACGGCGAGGGGTACGCCTACCGCGCCCGGTGGAAGGTGCTGCTCACGGCGGGCGCCTTCTTCATCACGGGGGCGGTGGCCGGCGCCTTCGTGGGCACCGTGGTGTGGGGGCAGATCGAGGCCGGCGCGACCCGCTGGTGGCTGCTGCTCACCGTCATCTTCTCCACGACGATCGCGGGATTCGGCGTCTTCATCGCCAACGCGCTCCGGCTGCCACCTCCGGGTCCGTGGTTCATCCTGCTCGTCGCGGGCGCCTCGACCATGACCTACCGCCTGGGGCTCAACCCGGTGGAGGTCGGGGCCTGGGCGGGCGTCGGCGTGCTCAGTTCCGTGCTCGTCGGCATGGCCCCGGCCCTGTTCAACCCGCACGGCCCGGAGCAGAAGGCGGTGCGGGTGCTGGAGGGCACGGTGGCGGACATTGACGGCGACATGAGCGTCGCCAAGCTGCACCAGGCGCAGACGGCGCTGACCAACGCCTGGTTCATGCTCGCCGACGCAGGGGCCATCCACGCCGGACGCATCGTCGACTCCTCCGGTCTGGCGGAACGCACCCTGGCCGCGCAGCTCAAGCTCGCCGGCACGGACAGCCGCGCGGTCGACGAGATCTCCGACAACAAGAATCTCATCGACGTGGACCGGGCCCGGGTGCCGCACTTCCGGCCGTCGGTGAGCTACCGCCTGTACCGGTCGGTCCACCCCGACAGCCATGCCATGATGACCGCCTCGCGGGTCGTGCTCGCCTGCCTCGGCGCAGGTGTCACGAGCGTCAGCCTCGGTTTCGACCGTCCCGACTGGGCGATCGTCTCCGCGCTGCTCATCCTGCAGTGGGGGCCGGACCGCATCCCCGGCACGGTCCGCGGCGTGCACCGCTTCCTGGGGTCGGTACTCGGCGTGGTGCTCTTCGGCGGGCTCCACCTGCTCGGCGTGCACGGCTGGTCGCTGATGCTCGCGCTGTCGGTGTGCCTGTTCTTCGCGGAGATCTTCGTCACCCGCAACTACGCCCTGACCGTCATCTTCACCACCCCGGTCGCGCTCATGCTCGGCGGTGCCCTCGACGTCGACCTCGACGTGACGATGACCGAGCGTGTCATCGAGATCGTGTTCTCCGTCGTCTTCGCCCTCGTCCTCCTGTGGCTCTACCGCCCGGACGCCGAGCCCGCCCACCATCTGCGCCTGCAGCGACGCTGCCGCCGCGCCATGAGCTCCCTGCTCGGGGCGCTGCTCACCGCCACCCCGGACCAGACGCTCGAGCTGCGCCGCGACCTGCAGTACGAGCTGCTCAGCGAACGCCGCGCCGCCCAGTCCCTGGCCCGCAACAACCCGAGCAGCGCCGAGGAGCGCTGGAACGAGCATCTCGGGCTGCAGCGTGCGGGTTACGCACTGCTCGACTACTGCGAGGCCCACGGCGACATCCGCCTGCCGATCGGCGACATCCAGGCCGTGGCCGAGAGAATCGACACCCACCATGCATGAGCCCCTGCCCCCGCGTCCCGGCTTCTGGGACCTGTTCACCGCCGTGCACTCGCCCGGCACCCGCTGGCCCGGCGCGCTGCGCGCCGCCCTGGCTCTCGCGCTGCCCGGTTCGGTCGCCCTGCTGCTCGGTTACGACGCCGAGATGCTCCTCATCGCCGCCGGCGGCTTCGCCGTCATCTACGGCGAGGGGCACCCGGTACGCACCCGGTGGCGTGTCATGGGCATCGCCGGTCTGCTGCTGGTGACCGGAACGGTGGCGGGCGCGTTCGTCGGTTCGGTGGTGTGGGTGCAGGGTGGCCGCTGGTGGCTGCTGCTCGCCGCCCTGTTCACCGCCGCTGTCGCCGCCCTCGGCGCCTTCGTGCAGAACGCCCTGCGTCTGCCCCCGCCGGGCAGCTTCTTCATCGTCATGGTCACCGGCGGCGCGACGATGGTGGCGCGCCTCGGGCTGAACCCCCTCGAGGTCGGGGCGTGGGCGGGTGTCGGCGCGCTGAGCGGCATCCTGCTCGGCATGATCTCCGGCCGGAAGGCGGAGCACCAGGCCGTCGACACGCTGGAGAAGGCGGTGGAGGACTTCGCGGAGGGCGAGGCGAGCGTCGCCAAGCTGCATCAGGCACGCACCGCCCTGGCCAACGCCTGGAACATGCTTGCCGACGCCGGCGTGATCCGCGCCGGACGCATCATCGACGAGTCCCGCGGTGGTCTCGTCCGCCGGACACTCACCGCGCACCGGCGGCTCGCGGCCCTCAACACCCCACCCGACGACCCCGAGGAACTGACCGACACCCCGAACTTCGTCGACCTGACGCGGACGGCGATCCCGCACACGCGGCCGTCGATGAGCTACCGCCTCTACGCCTCCCTCCACCGGCACAGCCACGCGACGACGACGGCCTGGAAGGTCTTCGCCGCGGCCATGGCGGCCGCCGTGGTCGGCATCGCCGCAGGTTTCGACCGGCCCGACTGGGCGATCGTCTCGGCGCTGCTCATCCTCCAGTGGGGTCCGGAACGCCTGCCGGGCACGATCCGCGGGCTGCACCGCCTGCTGGGTTCGGTGCTGGGGATCGCCCTGTTCACCGTCCTGCACCTGCTCGAGCTCAACCTGTGGGGACTGCTGCTCGCGCTGGCGGTGTGCCAGTTCTTCGCCGAGATCTTCGTGGTGCGCAACTACGTCCTGTGCGTCATCTTCACCACCCCCCTGGCGCTCATGATGGGCAACGCGCTGGCGCTGCCGCTCGGCGAGACCATCCTCTCCCGCACGGCCGAGGTGCTGCTGTCGGTGGTCTTCGCCGTGGCCCTGCTGTGGGTCGGCCTGCGCGACGCGGAGCACCATGACAGGCTCATGCAGCGCTGCCGGGAGTCGATGATGACGCTGCTCGGGGCCCTGCTGGCAGACACCCCCGACCGCGCCCTCGCACAGCGCCGCGACCTGCAGTTCGAGCTGCTCGGTGAACGGCGGGCGGCGCAGTCGCTGGCCGCCAACCTCCCGGACGCGGCTGCCGCCCGCTGGAACGAGCACCTCGCCCTGCAGAGCGCGGGCTACGCGCTGCTCGACCGGTGCAACGCCCAGCCCGACACGCGGCTGCCCATCGGCGACATCCAGGCCGTCGCCGACCGGCTCAGCTGAACAGGATCCGCTGGACCGCGTCCTGACGCGCCGGCTTCATGCCCCAGGCGTCCTGGCCGACGTCGACCAGCCCCTCGCCTGTGTCCGGGTCGCGGGAGTGCAGGTGGCCGTGGACGATCCACTCGGCCTCCAGGCGGACCTCGTCGTGACGCGAGGGCATGCCCGGATGGTCCATGCCGGGGCGTGGGAAGTGGTTGAGGTAGACGTTGCGTCCCTCCCACTTGAGCTTCTGGTACGCCTGCACCGAGTGGAACACCTCGAGGAACATCCGCTGCGTCTTGTGCGCCGACCGGTGGATCGGGTGGCACGAGTCGTGGTTGCCCGGGATGAGGTGCATCTCCAGGTGGGCGCCGTGGATCTTCAGCAGCTGCAGCGCCCGGCGCTCATCCTCCGAGGAACCACGGGAGAGGTCCCCGAGGATCCAGAGGCGGTTGCCGACGGGCAGGTTGCGGATCCCCTCGAGCACCGCGTCATCGTGCTCCTCGACGGTGCTGAATCCCCGCAGCCGGGCGATGAACTGGTGCCCGAGGTGCAGGTCGGAGGTCAGCCACACGCTCATGGTCACTCACCCGCCGCGATCTGCTCCAGGGCCCGGGTGAACACCTCGACGGGCTGCGCCCCGGAGACCGCCAGGCGGCCGTCGAACACGAAGAACGGCACGCCCTGCACGCCGATGCGGCGCGCCTCGGCGATGTCGGCCATGACCTCCTGCGAGTAGGCGGACTCGTCGGCGAGCACCGACTCGACGTCCTGCGGGCGGAGGCCGACCTCCGCGGCCAGGGAGCGTAGCTCGTCGTGGTCGGCGATGTTGCGGCCCTGCGTGAAGTAGGCGAGCTTGACCAGTTCGTCCCACTCGACCCCGAGCCCGTCCTCCCGTGCCAGGACGCCGAGGCGGTGGGCGGTCATGGTGTTGACCATGTGTGACTCCCGCCAGTTGAAGTCCAGGCCGACCTGCGCGGCGCGGGCGGCGAGGCCGTCGTTCATGGCGACGACCTGTTCCTCGCTCATGCCCTTGACGCGCGTGAGGTAGTCCAGTGCGTTGCCGGTGGACTCGTGGGGCGCCTCGGGGTCGAGCTGGAAGCTGCGCCACACGATCTCCACGTCATCGCGTCCGGCGAACTCCTCCAGGGCGAGGTTGAGGTGCCGCTCGCCGACGGTGCAGAAGGGGCAGATGTAGTCGGACCAGATGTCGATGCGCATGACCCCATTCTGCATGTCGCGGGCGGGGCGTGCTTTTCCGTTGCAGGAGACACAAAGGGATAACGGCACCTTCGCAATCCTTTACACCTTCACCACAAGGGGATATCGTGTGATCTACGCAACATTTTCGGGGGTGACGGAAGGATGAAGTCATGGACCTCCAGCTACAGGCGAGGACACAGCAGTTCACCGCCGAACTCGTCCGCGCGATGCCCCAGCTGTCCGTCGCCCAGGCCGTCTCCGCGGCACTGCAGATGGCCGACGCCCTCGACCTGCACCGCTACGAGGACTTCGGCGCACTCGTCGGCCTGGTGAAGACGCTCCAGCTCCGCCCCGCCTTCGAGTGGGAGCTCTTCGGCTACGAACCGGTGGACGGGGCCGTCCCCGTCCGCCTCGAGGTGCCGCACGAACCGGGCCGGGACCACCGGATCCACTTCGAGGACCACTACCTGTCCTTCCACATGCGCCGCGTCCACCCGCCGGGCGTCCACCTCTTCGACTACCAGGACACCGTCGGCGGCTGGCGCAAACGCCTCGGCTACGTCACCCGGCCCTCCCTGGACTACGCCGAGTTCGCGGAGGCCGCCGCCAACCGCCGCCTCCCGCTGCGCTGGGTGGAGATGCTCGGCAACCTGTGGAAGATCGGGGCCGTCGCCACGTGGGAGCGGGAACGGGAGGGCGAGACCTCCTGGTGCCACGTCCAGCACCACCCGCTGCCGGGCGAGTCCCCGCACCCGCAGATGACGGAGCAGGACGCCTGGTACCGTCTGCGCATCCACCCCGAGGTCGGCCGGGACGTCATCGTCGAGATCGCGCGCTGCCTGGCGGAGATCCACCTGGGGTACGTCGAGAAGCTCTGGGAGGCGCCGGAGGACAGCCGCGCGCAACGCGGCCCGGAGTCGGAGGCCGCCGCCTACCTCGCGCTCGAAAGACTGTGGGTCCCCCAGCGCAGCCGCCACACCGACTGGTACCGCCGCTACACCGCCGGCGAGCCGATGGCCGCGGACTTCCGCTGGGACGCCGTCTACGAGGCAGCCCAGCAGGTGGAGGACCTCCTGCGTGGCGACACCGCACCGGTCACCGCCTACACTGGAGGTCTGTAGGTCCAGACATAACCAACCAAAGGAGCGGTGTTGCAGCGTTACACCGCCGGTGAGAAGAATCTGGCGGTGAGCTTCGCGTTCATCGCCGGTTTCGTCGACTCCATCGGCTTCATATTCCTCGGTGGCGTGTTCCTGTCGTTCATGTCGGGTAACACCACCCGCATCGCCGCGGCCACGGTCGACGGCAAACCCGACCTGGCGTGGCTCGCGGGTTCCGCGGTGATCTTCTTCCTCCTCGGCGTCATGGAGGGCGCGCTCGTCCGGCGCCTGGCCAAACGCCGGGTGCGGCCGGACCAGGTCCGCGAGGTCGTCATGATCAACATGTGCGTCCTGTTCACGCTGTCCGCCCTGCTCGTCCTGCTCGGTGCACCCCGGGCTGCCATCATCGTCGCCTCCCTCGGCATCGGCTCGATGAACTCGATCTTCGAGCGGGAGGGCGAGGTGTCCATCCCGCTGACCTACATGACGGGCACCCTGGTGAAGATGGGCCAGCGTTTCGTCGACGCCTTCTTCGGCGGCTCCCACCGGGAGTGGCTGGGGCACCTGAAGATGTGGGCGGGCCTGACCGCGGGTGCGTTCACCGGCGCGCTGGTCTACCGCCACCTGGGCATCCAGTCGCTGTACGTGGTGGCCCTGCTCACGTGGGCGGTCACCGGCGTCGCCCTGGGTCTGCGCATGTGGGCGCGCCGCCACGCGATCGGCTCGGTGGTGAAGGTCAAGGTCGACCCCTACTAGGTTGCCAGACACCTGCCAAGGTGTTACCAGTCAGGGCCATTAGCCTGGCGCCCCATGCGCCCGACGATCCCCACCCTGGCCGCCACGCTCCTGCTCCTCCTCCCGGCCCCCGCCGTCGCCGACAGCCCCCTCCGGGACTCGCTCGCGGACTCCAGCCGGGACGTCGACGCCACCGGCGCGCTCGTCGAGGGCACCGTCGACTCCCTCCACCGGATCGGCTCCTCCGAACTGCCGCTGCCCGCCGTCTCCCCCGACCCGCGCTTCCCCCTGCCGCTCTCCGACGCCATCGTCCGGCCCGGCGTGCTGCACCGTGAGGTCATCGACGCCGACGCCCGCCTCGAGCGCTGGAGCATCGCCTCGCCAGCCATGAAACGCCCCGTCGACGTGCAGATCATCCGCGCGCCCGGCCCCGCGCCGCTCCTCCTGCTTCTCGACGGCATCGACTCCCCCTCCGAGAGCGACTGGATCACCCGGGGCCACGCGCCGGAGGTATTCCGCGACGAGGACGTCACCGTCGTCATGCCCACCGACGCCACCGCCTCGCTGTACTCCGACTGGGTGTCCGACGACCCGGTCCTCGGCCGGCAGCAGTGGGAGACGTTCCTCACCGCGGAACTCCTCCCGCTTCTCGACGCCCACCCCGACCTCCACTCCACCGGCCGCCACGGCGTCGGCGGCCTGTCCATGGGTGCCGCCGGGGCACTGCACCTGGCGGCCAACCACCCCGATCTCTTCGACGGGGTCTTCGGCATCTCCGGCTGCTACTCCCCTCTCAGCCCCATCGGCCGGCAGACCACCAACCTGATCGTCGCCTCCCGGGGCGGCACGCTGGACAACCTGTGGGGCGAGTTCGGCTCCCCGCAGTGGCAGCGCCACGACACCGCGGCCCACCCGGAGGGACTGCGCGACAGGGCCGTGTACCTGACCGCCGCCACGGGAGCCCTCGAGGGTGCGGAGCTGCAGGAGTTCCTCGAGTCCGAGGAACTCACCTCCATGGGCACCATGCTCGAACGCGGGGCCCTGACCTGCACGAGGGACCTGGACCTCGCCATGCGCGCGCACGGCATGACCCACCAGCAAGTCGTGTACCGGGACACCGGCGCCCACAACTGGATCCACTTCCACAACGAGCTCCGGCCCGCCTGGGAGGCCATCCGCGACGCCCTGCAGTAGGTCAGTACAATCCCGCGCATGAGAAGACTGACCGCCGCGTTTGTGGCCACCGCTCTTGTGTCCCTGCCCGCGACCGCCGCCGCGCAGAGCGCCGACGGACTGATCCTCGACTCCTCGGAGTCCTCCAGCCACCGCCCGCAGTCCTCCGGCTCCGCGCTGGGGATGGCCGTCAGCTCCCTGTCGCTGCTCGGCTCCTCGGACATCTCCCTGCCCGAGAGCATGCGCGACGTCGACCCGCGGTACCCGCTGCCGACGACCGGGGAGATCACGGAACCGGCGATCGTCGAGAAGCGGGTCGAGGACCCGGCCATCCGCCTGGAACGCTGGACCGTCGCCTCCCCGGCCATGAAGCGCAACGTCTCCGTGCAGATCATGCGGGCGGCCGACCCGCAGGTCCCGGCCCCGATGGTCTACCTCCTCGACGGCGTTGACGCCCCCTACCACGGCGGCTGGATCGGCCAGGGTGAGGCCCAGAAGGTGTTCCGCGACGAGGATGCCACCCTCGTCATGCCCACCGAGGCGATCGCCTCCATGTACTCCGACTGGGTGGCCTACGACCCGGCGCTGGGACTGCACATGTGGGAGACATTCCTCACCGAGGAGCTCGCCCCGCTCCTCGAGGCGTCGGAGGAGCTGAACTTCAACGGCCGCCGCGGCATCGGCGGGCTGTCCATGGGCGCGAACGCCGCCGTCCACCTCGCCGCCACGCACCCGGAGATGTTCCACGGCGTGTTCGGCATCTCCGGCTGCTACTCCCCGCTCAGCCCCATCGGCCGCCAGATGACCGGCCTGGTGGTCACGTCCCGCGGCGGCACCCTGGAGAACATGTGGGGCGAGTTCGGTTCCGACGAGTGGATCTACCACGACACCGTCTCCGCCCCCGAGGGGCTGCGCCACCAGGCCGTCTACCTCTCCGCCGCGAACGGTGCGGTCTCCGCCGAGGAGGCCGACTTCTACCGGACCCAGGACCCGACGAACATGGCCGTGGGCACCATGCTGGAGCTGGGTGTCCTCGAGTGCACGCGGGACCTCGACGCGGCTCTGCGCGCCCACGGGATGACCCACCACGTCGTCGACTACCGGGACGAGGGCGCGCACAACTGGATCAACTTCAACCGGCAGCTGCAGCCGGCCTGGGACACGATCCGGCCCGCATTGATCTAGCTAGTCTGGGGGCATGCGCCGTCTGCTGCCCGCCCTCGCCCTGCCCCTGCTGCTGGTCGCCTGCGCGGACGCCGAGCACTGCGGCGTCGACACGGAGGCCGCGGCGATCCACGACAACATCCACCGCGTGCCGCCGCCGACCCTGGAGGGTGAGGGCTGGGAGTACTACGGGCACTCCGACTACGACCCGTGCGCGGACCTCAGCTACGCGGTGGTCTTCGTGACGGGCTCCACCCACGCCCAGAAGCAGAACCAGATCATGCTCTTCCACCGGGGCGAGTACCTCGGCGTCGGGCTGCTGGCCCCGCAGGTCTACCGCCACTGGGAGGGCGACGGGCAGGAGGTGTACGTCCGGCTCATCGACTACGAGGCCATGGAGGCGGACGGCGCCCCCAACGCCGCCGCCGCCAACTACGAGGTGGACCTGACCTTCCGGTGGAACGGGGAGCGTGTGGAGCCGGTCGGTCGCATCCCCAATCTGGGCCTCGCCGAATGATAACGTGGTGGTTATGCCACGGTTTCCACTCGCCTTAACTGTCGCCACAGCAGCCACACTGGGAATGGTCTCCCCGGCCGCCGCCCAGTCCCTCACCGGCAGCGCCCTCGAGCAGGCCGTCATCAGCTCCAACAACGACCCCACCTCCTCCGGCCGGGCCATCGAGAGGACCCTCGACCTCCTCGCCGCACTCGGCTCCTCCGACGTGCCAGTGAGCAGCGGCAGCAGCCTCGGCAGGAGCCGCCTCCCGCTGGATGAGTCGATCACGGAGGCGGCGGTCGTCGAGAAGCGTGTGGAGGGCGAGCGCGTCGAACGCTGGATCGTCGCCTCCCCCGCCATGAAACGTAACGTCGAGGTGCAGATCTGGCGGGCCGTCGGCACCGGCCCCGCCCCGATGCTCTACCTTCTCGACGGCGTCGGCGCCCCACGCACCTCCTGGTGGCTCGGCCCCGGCATCGCCCCGGAGGTCTTCGCCGACGAGAACGTCACCCTCGTCATGCCGACGCAGGCGCAGGCCTCCATGTACGCCGACTGGCTCCGCGACGACCCGACGCTGGGCCGCCACCAGTGGGAGACGTTCATCACCGCCGAACTGGCGCCGCTTCTCGACGCCGCCCCCGAACTCAACTTCAACGGTCGCCGCGGCATCGGCGGACTGTCCATGGGCGCGACGGGGGCGGTGCACATCGGCAACCGTCACCCCGGGCTCTTCGACGCCACCTTCGGGCTCTCCGGCTGCTACTCCCCGCTCGACCCCGTCGGCCGGCAGAACGCGCACATGACGGTGACCACCCGCGGCGGCGACGTGGCCAACCTCTACGGCCCCGAGGGCGGCGAACGGTGGCACTGGCACGACACGGTCGGCAACCCGGAGGGTCTGCGCGGCCAGCGCGTGTACCTCGCCGCCGCCAACGGGGTGTTCGCCGCGGAGGACATCGCCAACTACGCCACCGGCAACTGGTTCGACATGTCCTCCGGCGCCGTCCTCGAGCGCGGCTCGCTGGAGTGCACCCGGCAGCTGGAGGCGGCACTCGGCGACGTCCCGGGGCTGCGCGTCGACTACGCCGACACCGGCACCCACGACTGGCACACCTTCAACAGGCACCTGCGCCCCGCGTGGGAGCACATCAGACCGGCGCTGCTCTGAGGGTCTCGCTGGGGGTCTGGCCGTAGCGGCGCCGGTAGGCGGTGGAGAACCGGCCCAGGTGGGCGACCCCCCAGGTCAGGGCGATGTCCGTGACAGTGGCGCCTGAGTCCGGGTCGGCGGCGGCCAGCTCCTCGTGGATCACCGCGAGGCGCACGCCCCGCAGGTACTCCAGCGGCGACACCCCGTACTCCTCCCGGAAATCCCCCTGCAGCGTCCGCACCCCGCAGCCGGCCACCGCCGCGATCTCCGCGACGGTCCAGGCCCGGGCGGGATCCGCCTCGATGGCCTCGACGGCCCGCCGCAGCCGCGCCGGGGTGGTCCGGGACCCGTCCGGCCCCTGCTGCGCGAGGACGAGCGCCAGGCCGCTGGCCAGCGCGGCCGCCAGGTTGCGGCGGAAGACGGGGTGCCCCGCCAGCAGGCCGCCCGCGCTGCACGTGACCACGCTGCGGCAGATCTCCTGCCACTCCTGCCCGGGCCCGGTCGACAGGTCGATGACGGTGGGGGCGGGCCGGGGCGCGACACCCGCCATCTCCAGCTGGTTGCGCAGATAGTCCGCGCCGAGGCGGACGCCGAGCATGCTCACCTCCGCGCCCCAGTTGGGGAAGCTGACCGGCGTGTCCGGCGGGCAGACCACGGCCTGGTTCGCCGCCGCCTGGCCCCGGCCGTGACGGCTGTGCACGGTGAGACGCCCCCGCAACGGGATGTTGACGGCGAAGGCGTCCGGGTGCTCCGTCTCCACGCTCACCGCCGCTCCCCAGTTCAGCCTCACGAGTGAGACCTCCCCCAGCCCCCGGTAGGTCAGGCCGCTCCCGCCGAGGAGCACCTGGGACTCCACCCGCACGGTGTGCGGGAAGTAGTGCCGCTCCGTGACCTGGGACAGTTCACGGAACGAGGTCGGGCTGGCGTCGCAGTCACTCACGCATCCTCACCTTCTCCTGGATTCTTTCGCAATGCGGACAACCGTGCGCAGAGTGGATTTCCCGCGTGACGGGAGCCTCCTACGCTGCAACATGTGATCCCGATCATAAACACACTCTCCGCTGAAAGGACACCCCCATGACGGATGGACGGAAACTCCGCAACGTCTTCGGGCAGTTCGCGAGTGGCGTCACCGTGGTCACCACCACCGCCGCCGACGGCACCCCGCACGGCGCGACGGTCACCGCGTTCACGTCGATCTCGCTGGAACCACGCCTCTGCCAGGTGACGCTCACCCGCACGTCGAAGGCCTGCGCCATCCTCGGCGACAACAACTTCGCCGTGAACATCCTCGCCTCCGACCAGGATGACGTCGCCCTCCACTTCGCCGGCCGCCCCCGGGAGGAACCCATCCGGTGGGGCGACCACGAGATCGCCCCCTCCCTCGACGGCAACCTCGCCACCCTGTGGTGCACGCCGTGGGCCCAGTACGACGGCGGCGACCACATCATCTTCATCGGTGAGATCGCCGACGCCGAGATCGCCGAGCACCGCAACCCCCTCCTCTTCTTCCGCTCCACCTTCCACGACATCGGGCCCACCTCCCACGACGGACTGTGGACCCACAGCGGAGACGACCCCCTCACCGGCTGGTTCGGCGCCAACGCCGAACTCCGCCCCCTCATCTAGACCACCAGGAGAATCCCATGAGCATCTTCGACGGCACCACCAACCCGGCCGCTGAGCACCCCGCCAACACCACCCGGAACTTCGCCTCCCGCCCCATGACCGGCGACGAGTACATCGAGTCCCTCCGGGACGGCCGCGAGGTGTGGCTCCACGGCGACCGCGTCAAGGACGTCACCACCCACCCGGCCTTCCGCAACTCCATCCGCATGGTCGCGCGTCTCTACGACGCGCTGCACGAGGGCCCGCACGTCGACAAGCTCACCGTCCCCACGGACACCGGCAACGGCGGTGTCACCATGCCCTTCTTCAAGGCGCCCACCAGCGCGGAGGACATGCTCAAGGAGCGCGACGCCATCGCCACCTGGGCGAAGCTCACCTACGGCTGGATGGGCCGCAGCCCCGACTACAAGGCGTCCTTCCTCGGCACCCTCCACGCCAACCGCGAACTCTACGAGCCCTTCGGCGACAACGCCGAGCGCTGGTACCGCGAGTCCCAGGAGAAGGTCCTCTACTGGAACCACGCCATCATCAACCCGCCCGTCGACCGCCAGCTCCCGCCCGACGAGGTCGGCGACGTGTACATGAAGGTGGAGAAGGAGACCGACGCCGGCCTCATCGTCTCCGGCGCGAAGGTCGTGGCCACCGGCTCCGCCATCACGAACTACAACTTCATCGCCCACTACGGACTGCCCATCAAGAAGAAGCAGTTCGCCCTCATCTGCACCGTCCCCATGGACGCCCCCGGCATCAAGCTCATCTCGCGTGCCTCCTACGCGCAGAACGCCGCCGTCACCGGAACCCCCTTCGACTACCCGTTGTCGAGCCGCATGGACGAGAACGACGCCATCTTCATCTTCGACAAGGTCCTCGTCCCCTGGGAGAACGTCTTCATGTACGGCGACGTGGAGAAGATCAACGCCTTCTTCCCCCAGTCCGGCTTCCTCCCCCGCTTCACCTTCCAGGGCTGCACCCGCCTGGCGGTCAAGCTCGACTTCATCGCCGGCCTGCTCATGAAGGCCCTCGACGCCACCGGCTCCGGCGGCTTCCGCGGCGTCGAGACGCGCGTCGGTGAGGTCCTCGGCTGGCGCAACCTCTTCTGGTCACTCACCGAGTCCATGGCCCGCGACCCCGAGGAGTGGAAGAACGGCACCCTCCTGCCCAAGCTCGAGTACGGCCTGACCTACCGCATGTTCATGATCCAGGGCTACCCCCGCATCAAGGAGATCATCGAGCAGGACGTCGCCTCCGGCCTCATCTACCTGCCGAGCTCCTCCGTCGACTTCCAGACCCCCGAGATCCGCCCCTACCTGGACAAGTACGTCCGCGGCTCCGACGGCATCACCGCCGTCGACCGCGTCAAGGTGATGAAGGCCCTGTGGGACTCCATCGGTTCCGAGTTCGGCGGACGCCACGAACTCTACGAGCGCAACTACTCCGGCAACCACGAGAACGTGAAGCGTGAGCTGCTGCTCGCCGCCAACAACCGCGGTTCCGCCGCCGAGATGCGCGGCTTCGCCGAGCAGTTCATGTCCGAGTACGACCTCGACGGCTGGACCGTCCCCGACCTCATCTCCGGGGACGACGTCTACGCCTACGGAAAGAAGTAGAAAGACGCTTGTCGACGCCCCGTAAACACCGCTAACGCATAGAGAACCCGTGGCACTCCTCCATCTGGAGGGCCACGGGTTCGTCACCTCCACTTAGCGTCCGGATTCCTTGAGGGTCCGAGACTGGCGGAGGAATAGCAGGGTGACCGTGATTGAGTAGATGAACAGAAAAAATATGACGGTGTACAGCAGAGTGTCGTTCATGTCTCCAGCCTATCCGCAGATAGCCGTAGCACAACGCACACGGCACCTTCGACCTAGACCGCAGTACTAAAGTGGCCCTTCCGGTTTTAGAGTGCGTTGATCTTGGCCTGGAGCCCTCCGGAGTGGATCAGTGACCGCAAGATGAAAGTGGTTGAGGTTCCTGAACCCGAGTGCGATGCCACGCAGGTGCTCCAACCGTCCGTTGATGGCCTCGACGGGGCCATTGGAAGCGCCGGTGTCGAAGTACGCGAGGATCTCGGCCCGTCGTTTCCACATCGTCCGGCCCAACTGCCTCAGCTCCTGGACCCCGGCAGGGAGATCTTTCCGGATCCGACACATGATTTTGTACATCCACCTCTTCCCGCCCCGACGGTCAGGATGCTCATAGGC
>LSQX01244766.1_pt2 | contig 58521 bp, 56 predicted proteins | sample 654561 | NCBI WGS metagenome assembly LSQX01 (sample SAMN04489861, study PRJNA283612) | anaerobic digester metagenome | isolation source: 4 biogas reactors fed with cattle manure at either 37C or 55C with and... | place: Denmark: Kongens Lyngby | collected 2014 | reverse complement strand
CCATACAGGTTCTAGGGTCAGGAGGCTGATAAGTTTTGAAGGCTTCCCAATCTTTTAGAGGATGTTCGGTTACCGTGCCTGTTATTCCGTTTTCGGTGGTTGTCCAAACACAGCCAAAGTCGTCGGTGTACGGCTCTCCCGCTCTAGCTACCAAGCGATAATTGGGAATATATTTGCCTTTAGGACGAACAAAATCCGGGAACAGCAATTTGTGTTCTTCCATTAAATCAAATAACTGATCTTGTGGATAATGATGCCAGCAGGAATCATTGATACAAAAAAACATCGGAATACATGCGTGTTCGGTTAAGGTATCTCTCGACCTTTCTGTTATCTGTACTAGTAGAAAAAGCCTTTATGTTTTAGGGGTTTGACACCGTCCTTTAATTCAAAAACGACAATTCCCCCTTAAGAAAAACGGAAGATCAATTAAAAATTGCCTAGAAAAAGTATGACTCTTCCCTTAACCGAACACACATGAGGGCATTTTTAATTATGGCCATCCTTTACACGCGCTAATCCTACACCAAAAAACGGAGAAAAAAACATGTTGCCTCGCCAAGTATTTTCAACTGTACTCCATACCATTGTGTTCCAGTCTAATTCCCCTCCAAAGGAAGCATATGCAATAAAATCTCTTTTAATATTTATCTTATCACAGATATCCATATCTTTAACAAAATGGGGAATTGTATCGATTGCACATAATCTATGCAAGATAGCTCAAGAAAAATTAGGGCTATCTTGTTAACAATACTGGTTTTTTATCTAAACAGATCAAATGCCTATCTTTAAAAAGTTTATGAGGCTGCCCTTTTGGACAGCCTCTTTTTTAGATGTTAAATCTCAATCCGAAAGAATTAGAAGCAGTTGTAAGCTCAAGTTCTTTTCCTGCTCTGGTCACGTCAGCGCCGAATTCGCCAAAGAGGGCAAAGTTGTCAGCAAGATTGTACTGAGAGCCAAAACCAACCCTAAAGTTTTGCTCTTCAGTTCTCCCCACAAGCTGCTGGTAGCCTATGCTGCCGAAGAAGTATGAGTCCAGCTGCCCTCGAGCTGGCAGGTATAGCTTTCCTCCTAAAGACAGATCGTGAACAAAAGACTTGTGGCCTGTCTGCATATTTATTGTGCCAGCAAAATTGTCGCCAACAGATATTTCAAAAGGTTTTAATGTGAAGGCCACCTCAGCTCTCTCCGGCGTGAGGATCAAACTGACAGGCGCAGCTGAGGCTAGAGAGCCGAAAGCAAAAAATAGTACGATTAAAGCAGCTAATCTTTTCATAACTAAATGCTCCTTTTTTTATTTAGTCTAAATCAATAATTCGACTTTCCTAGACCCAGCTCCTTTCAAAAAGCTCTGCCAAATTCTTGCATCAGAGAAAGCTGATTAAAAAATAAGAAGGCCAAAGCCTTCTTATTCGGATTCACATGTTTCTGATTTGCGTTCAACCTCAATCTGAAAGTTGCTGAACAGCGAGGCCAGGGCTGTTAGGATGGTTATCTGTGGCGCTAACAGAGTAGCCACTACCCCTGCTGTCAAGGGAATATCTAAGAGCACTTTATCCTGGGACTTTATCCGGAGGTTGGTCACATTTCCTTGGTGGATGAGCTCTTTGATCTTCGCTACTAACTCGTTGCTTTTCACGCTAAATTCACTTTTTTGACCACTTTCTTCGAACCTTGCTAAGGCTTCAATTACATCCCAATCAGCAGCCTCGAGCAATGCCTTTGCTTCTCTATAACCTAGCCCTGTACGGGCTCGAATTTCATCGATCTTTTCTAATATATCCATTATCCCCCTCCTTCTAAAGTAGCGAGGAAGTTCAGCGATTTTAATTCTTTCGCCAGATAATAATCAAGATAGCTCCGCAAAGCAAGCTTAAGTTCTCTGTACACAGTTTCATTAATATTGAGCACACCGAGGCGCGTTGGTACTGCTGTGAGCAGATGACGCAAAGCTGCAACAGATGAGCCTCGGAGAAATACAGAATCAGGGGAAGCTTTGCAGTTGCTGCACAACAGGCCGCCTGCAGACGGACTGAAAGCAGCTTTGCTGAGCTGCTCTGGCAAATCCCGGCCGCACTCAGCACAGCGGAAAAGGCTGGGCATAAACCCGGCGAGGCTAACCAATTTTAATTCACCGTAGCGGGCAAGGAGCTGCAGGTCTTGAGCTTTCGCAAGAGCTGAAAACAGAGAGCGAAGAAAATCGAAAATAGCTGGTTGGCTATCCTCTTCCCCTAAAAATCCATCCACAAGCTCTGCAAAGTAGCTGGCGTAGGCAAGGCGATCAAGATTTTCTCTAAGCCCAACAAACGACTCGATGATCTCTGCCTGCCCCACTGTGGCCAGGCCGCGGCCTGTTAAAAACAAGAAACGCGAGTGACAAAACAATTGAGTTGGTCCCAAAAGGCGATTGCGAGTTCTGCGCGCCCCCCGGGCTGAAGCTGAAAATTTCCCTTTGTTGCGGGTGAGGATGGTCAGCAACTTGTCAGCTTCGCCCAGCGGCCGCTCTCTGATCACAATCCCTTCGTCTTTATACAACGCCATTTTTATCGTTTTCCTTTAATAGATAATCCTTTTCCTCAGCATCTTTTGCTGCTGCTTCCAGGGTTTGATACGAATTATATTCACAGTAAAGTAGATAGGCGCCAATGTGGCCTGTTCTTTGAAATAGCTCCCACATTAAATCGCAAATTGACATCGGCACAAGCCCCCTTTATTTCAAACCAAGCGGGACTTCCCCCAACATGCCTTTTTGTTTTGACCGTCTGCCCACCTCCTTTTTTCGTATTCTTCCCAACTGATAATTCTCTTAATACGGCCTTTTAATGGCAAACTCTACCTGCGTGCAAGAAAAAAGAGCAGTGAAAGAATAGCGCTCAAAAGCAGACAGGTAGTTAGTGGAATGTATATTGTTACGTTTCCTTGGCGAAAAACAAAATCTCCAGGTAGTTGTCCAAAGCTGGGGAGCTTTCCTCCCAGAAGCAGGTATAACCCGACTGCTACTAAAACAGCACCAAAGATAATCAGCGTTTTGCCAGGATTCATTCTTTTTCAGCCCGCTTTCTTTTTTGCCGGCAATATCTTTCAGCTTCGCTGTAAATACAACCGCAGTATGGCTGGCGATACAGACCCATATTTTGGGCGATTTGTTGTCCTTCACGGAAGCCTCCTCGCCAGTCTTCATAATAAAATTCAAGGCCATATTTAGCTGCCACAGCATCCCCAATTCTATGAATGAGATCGTGCTTCTGATACGGGCTTACCAACAAGGTGCTGGTCAGATGGGTGCAGCCCAATTCAGCTGCAGCTCGTGCAGCCTGCTCTAGTCTAAATTTGTAACAGTACTGGCAGCGATCCTGTTCGTGAAAGACAACCAAGCGAAGAAACTCTTCGAAATCGTAGCTGCGGTTGTAGATAACGTTTAATTGCGCAGCATCTGCATATTCTTGTAAAGCAGCCAGCCGCTGCTTAAATTCCCGATAAGGATGAATATTGGGATTGTAGAAGTATCCTATCGCTTCAACTCCGGCTGTGCGGAGCTGATTGACAGGATAGGTAGCGCAGGGGCCGCAGCAAATGTGCAATAGCAGCTTCAAACTTGTTCTTCCTCTCTGGCAGCAGCAGCTTGCGGTGCTTCCAGACCAAGATGTTCATATGCTCTTGCTGTTGCCACCCTGCCCCTGGGAGTACGCTGGATGAAACCGAGCTGCAGAAGGTATGGTTCGTAAACTTCGCCGATTGTTCCGGGATCTTCACCGATCACAGCGGCCAGGGTGTCCAAACCCACAGGCCCACCGGAGAATTTAACAGCAATTGCTTCCAAAAGCCGCCGGTCGATTAGATCTAATCCTAAAACATCAACTTCCAGCCGGTCAAGAGCTTCGGCCGCCGCTTTTTGAGTAATAACGCTTGAGCCTTTCACCTGAACGAAATCTCGTACTCGTCTGAGCAATCTGTTGGCGATTCTCGGTGTCCCCCTGGAACGACGGGCAATTTCTGTGGTTGCTTCTTTCTCCAGGCTGATGCCCAATATTCTCGCTGCCCTGTTTACGATTAGCTCCAAATCCTGCTGTTTGTAGTAGTCTAGACGATTAATAATGCCAAAGCGGTCCCGCAGAGGTGCTGTGAGCAGACCTGCTCTTGTAGTGGCACCCACTAAAGTGAAGGGTGGGAGTTCAAGTTTAACCGATCGAGCTCCAGGGCCTTTGCCGATCACCAAATCCAGGCTGTAATCTTCCATGGCAGGATAAAGTATCTCTTCAACAGAGCGGCTCAGGCGGTGAATTTCATCAATAAAAAGCACGTCTCGCGGTTCCAAATTGGTGAGAATGGCGGCTAGATCCCCTGCCCGTTCAATGGCAGGACCAGATGTTGAGTGGATGTGAACACCAAGTTCATTGGCAACGATATTGGCTAGGGTTGTCTTCCCTAATCCTGGCGGGCCGTAGAGCAACACGTGATCTAAAGGCTCTCCCCGTTCATCTGCAGCCCGGATAAAAATGCGCAGGTTATCACGAACTCTATCCTGACCAATATATTCTTCCAATGTACGAGGCCTGAGACTTGCTTCCAGTTCCCAGTCCTCTGATGCTAATTCAGGTTTGACCAGTCTTTCCACAATTTACCTCCTACCACCAGACAAAAGTTGAAGTGCTTTTTTGACTATTTGCGAGGTTTCCTGCTCCCCAGTTGCGGCTATCTGCTCAATTGCCTTAAAAGCTTCTGAACGATTGTACCCTAAATTCAGCAAGGCTTCCAAAGCATCTGCCGAGGGTGCTTCGCTAGGCGCAAACTGACTCTCTAATTGAGCTAATTTGCCTTGCAGCTCTAAGGTGATCCTTTGGGCAGTTTTCTTTCCTATGCCTGGAATTTTCGTCAGCAGTGCCAAGTCCCCATTGAAAATAGCTCCCTTTAATGTTTGTACCGGTAAGGCAGAGAGGATGTTTATAGCTACTTTAGGTCCGATTCCGGTAACAGAAATTAGCTGCATAAAAAGCTCCCGCTCTTCCGCGTTGTGGAAACCATAGAGGACCAAGAGGTTGTCGCGGACATGCAGATAAGTTTGGATTCTAACTTTCTCCCCTACGACCGGCAGTTTTTCAAGGGTATTTCGAGATGCAAAAAGTTGCCAGCCAACTCCACCTACATCAAGGACCAAGCTGTCGAGACTAACAGAAACCAAAATCCCTTCCAGAAAACTTATCATTTTTTAGCAGCCTCCATCAATTTGCTGGCAGTAAGTTGATGAAGGCCGCAAATAGCAATAGCCAAAGCGTCTGTCACATCGTCTGGCCGGGGAGCTTTATTTAAGCCTAAAAGTCGACAAACCATAAATGAAACTTGCCCCTTTTCAGCTTTTCCTTGTCCTGTAAGGCTCATTTTAACTTGCATGGGATTGAACTCGAAGATCTCAAGTTCTCTGTTTGCTGCGGCCAAAAGGGCAATACCCCGTGCTTGCCCTACTGCGATGGCTGTGGTTACATTTTTATTGAAAAAAAGCTCCTCTATAGCCAAAGCGTCCGGTTGATACTGATCAATGATTAAATTCAGCTGCTTGTAAATATCAGCAAGCCGCTGGGCAAGCGGAAGACAAGACTGTGTGCTCACAATTCCATAAGTGACTGGCTTGAGTCTAAATCCTTCTTCATCGACAACGCCGTATCCCATCCGTGTTGTCCCAGGGTCTATTCCCAAAATCCGCAATAGTTTCCCTCCTCGCCTCCATTATACCACTTTCGCTGCTCGGAGGCTAGAGGTCTTCCAAACTCTTCTCCTCTCCTTCAGCTAATCCCTCTAAGATTTCAAGCAGCTCACCTTCGCTGGCAACCTCTAGACCAGCCCTAAGCGCTTCCACTTCTGATGCCGGTAATTTGTCTGCACGAATGGCAGTGATCTTTTCTACCACACCGCGGCCTGGCATCCCCCTGAAGATCGCCACCTTACCGTCAGATAAACCTAGATATTTTCGATTTGCACACTGTTCGTCTAATGCTTCAAATTTGATCCTGACGGCCAAAAGCTTTGGCTCAAAAGCGATTATCTCCCAATCGGGATGGAACTTTTGAACTTGCTCCTGAGTCAAGCCTACTAATTCTTCAGGAAGTGTTTTCTTTTTTGTATCACTGTGACCACACAGCAAATAAATGGTGTGAGTCTGAAGAAAGGCTTCTTTTTGAAGGGTAGGAGTTTGTGGAACAGGTTGGGCTGGTTTTTCGGTTTTTGAAAAGTTGAAGAAGGCGATGCCAAAGGCCACAGCAATTACCGCAAGGCCAGATAGGAGATATTTGCTCTTATTCGCCAAGTTAGACACCTCCTATGTCTAGCTTGGCTTTTAAGCTGGAAGATTATGCAGTTGAGAACCTATCTTACGCACATTTGAGGGGAACATATTTGTTCTTATATGAGAGTTATCAGGACATGATAAAAAAGAAAGCTCACATGGAAAGCCATGTGAGCGAAGTTTAGGGTAACACTTCATCTGTATCGAGATTAGCGTAGACTCCTTGTACATCGTCATGTTCTTCGAGTGCCTCTAAGAGCTTCAGGTTCTTAATTGCTTCTTCTCCAGACAGCCGTACAGTGTTTTCCGGGACCATGGTAATCTCTGAGTCTGCCACAGGAATCTCGTTTTCAGCCAAAGCTTGTTGTACGCTTTCGAAATCCTCTGGTTTGGTTATAATCTCGAAACCTTCCTCTTCTTCACGGAAATCCTCGGCACCGCTTTCTAAAGCGATCATCATCAGTTGATCTCCATCTAATCCCTCGCTGCGTTCGATAGAAAAAACACCCTTTTGCTGAAAGAGCCACGCGACGCATCCTGTCTGGCCCAAACTGCCACCATATTTGCTAAATAAATGACGAATGTCCGCAGCAGTTCTGTTTCTATTGTCTGTCATTGCATGAACCAAAACTGCTACCCCTGCAGTTCCGTATCCTTCATAGACAATTTCCTCATAATTAGCGCCCTCTTCCCCACCGGAGGCACGTTTTATTAAGCGGTTGATGTTATCATTTGGCATGTTTGCGGCCTTGGCTTGTTCGATGGCAAGCCTGAGTCTTAAGTTAGTTTGGGGATCTGGACCGGCTTGTCTGACTGCTGTCAATATTTCCCTTGATAGTTTTGTAAAAATTCTCCCTCTTGCTGCATCTGTTTTTTCTTTTTTTCTCTTTATATTCGCCCACTTAGAGTGTCCAGCCATTTCTCTTCCCCCTCACAAAATTCACTTGTTCTTACAACGTTTTTATTATAACAAAGAGAGGAAGAACGCGCAACACTACCGAAGCACCATCGATGCTTGAGCATAGCTGAGTACGGCCTAAAAAAGCAATCCAGCTTTTCCTGTGTACATACGTCCATTTGCTTCGTAAGTTGTATGGCCTTTTATAAAACCAATTTTCTCTTTATCCTGAAACCTACTTCAGAAACAGCTCATTAAATCAGCTTAAACAGGCTTGCTTAAACTCTTCCAATGTTGATGCGTGCAGCAATTTAGTTGACAAAAATAACAACTTATCAGAGGGCATAGAACTGAATATATTTTCTAGCTCAGGTGGAATAGAGCCAAATCGAGCTTTAACCTGATGAAGCAAAAGCTTGACTTGTCCTTGTCTTTCTCCTTGAGCTAAACCTCGAGTTAAGCCTTGGGATAAGCCTTGAGCCATCCCTTCAGAAAGACCTTCGGTCATTCCACGCTCATAGCCTCGCCTCTCCCAGGAAGTCATCAGCTGCTGCACTGCTTCCACCTCTCCAGTTGACAGTTGTAAAATGTGTCGAACCGGCAAAAGCCATGAAAAACCAAGCTTTTCTAATACAAAAATTGTCAAATTCTTTTTTTGAAACCTCGTAATATCTAGCAATATCCAAACAATAAGAATATTTATTTTAAAGGAATTTGTTTTCCTTCGCCTAATTAACATTTATCAACTTTTACCGATGATTTTCACGAAACATTTGGATTTTGCACCGATTATGAGTCAGTGACTTACAAGCAGATAAAAAAATTCTCAAAGAGAGATCTCGCACCAATACCAAGTACCATCAAAGCTCGAGCATAGCTGGGTCTAGCTTTAAAAATTGTATAGTATAAATACGTCTATTTGCTTCAAGAGTTGTATTGCCATTTATAAGACCTATTTTCTCTTTATCCTTAAACCTGCTTTAGAAACAGCTCATCAAATCAGCTTAAACAGGCTTGCTTAAACTCTTCCAATGTTGATGCGTGCAGCAATTTAGTTGACAAAAATAACAACTTCTCCGAGGGCATAGATCTGAATTTGTTTTCTAGCTCAGGTGGAATAGAGCCAAATCGAGCTTTAACCTGATGAAGCAAAAGCTTGATTTGTCCTTGTCTTTCTCCTTGAGATAAGCCTTGAGATAAACCTTGAGCCATCCCTTCAGAAAGGCCTTCGGTCATTCCACGCTCATAGCCTCGCCTCTCCCAGGAAGTCATTAGCTGCTGCACTGCTTCCACCTCCTTGTCGTCTAATTTTGCAAGCTCTTCATCTAACTGCCGTTGTTCATTTTCAGTTAAATTAACGTAGGTTTCAAAAAATGAAGCAACTATCCGTTCTTTCTCGAATCCCAAACCAATTTTTGCAATTCTCTTGAGAAATTCCAGTGTCATTGGAACCCGTTCATCTTTTGCATAGGACATTTTGCTCATCAAAGCTAAAGCAACAGGATTTTTTGAATCTAGATAGTCGCGCCAGAACAGTCTTTTTAGTTCAACCTTGAAAAAATGATAGTTCAATACCTTTCCAAATGGAAAGGTGACAGAATAACAGGTAGGTTCTTCTTTTTGAGAAACGTGATCTGCGGCGAATACTGCAATGGGAATTACCGGCAAATCTTCTTTCAAGATTAAGCTGGCAAAATACTTGAACATCCTTTTAGCAAAGCCTTCTCTTTTGGCAACCTGGATTTCTATGTGAATTAAAACTGCCTCTTTATTTTCACCTTTTGTGCTCGCCTTTATGACCAAATCAGCTCTTTTTTTCCGATAGCCAGGTTTTACAATCAGTTCCTGCTGAAGAAATTCAGGCTTTTGCAGTTCGAGATGCTGATAAATTTTCGGAAAAAATGCCTGCAAAAAGTCTGCAGGAAACTGAGATAAAAGATGCTTAAACAAACCATCGTGATCAATCTCTCGTCTGCTATGCACTCTCCTCATCCTTTGATTCTAAATTTATTATACCTAAATACATCGAGCTAAGCAAGATATATTCGAATTTTGGAGCTTGTCAAACATTTCCCGCTAAATATTTAGTAATTGATTCCCATTCAGCTTTACATCCTTGACACTCCAACTTCCTTAGCATAAAATTGTTTTGACATATCCCCCGAGATTTTAGGGCTCAAGCGGTGTCAGATCGTCTTACGTCCTCTAACACAAAGTTGATGGCCCGACCATTATGAACTCTGTCCGTTACAGAACTACAGCTCTCTCTTGAAAAACGTCAGACGAATATATTTTTTGAAATTCATTCTACCTACGGCTAAAGGCGCAAGCTTTCTTTATTTGTTATCCTAAAATCCAAGAAAAGAAGGTTAGTTAATTGGTAGTGCTCATTGTTTCTCCTTCGCCTTTTTTGCGAAAACTCATCAAGTACACTATCGAGGGGCCAAACATTTTTTCCCTTGAAGCTGCAAACAGTCAGGAGGGGTTGGCTCTCTATCAAACCAACCCCATCAGCCTAACGATCATGGACCTTCCCCTAGCAGCTCAGCCAGCTCTGGAAGGAATTTCTCAAATCATGAGTTTGAATAACAATGCCAAAATAATTGTTACTGGTATTTATAGCCAAAGTGTTTCCATCGCCAAAGCCCTAGAGCTCGGTGCCATGGATTTTATTAACAAACCTTTTAGTCAATATGAATTTCGTCAACGGATCTATAACATTCTCCAAGGGCAAATTGACAGAGAGTTTTTTTAAAAAATCAAATAACCACTTACAACAAATGGTGCAAACAGCACAATTAAGAGAGCAGGAAAGATAAAAAACAACAATGGGATTAACATTTTCATCGGCAATAATTGGGAACGCTCTTCAGCTTCCTGGCTTTTGCGTTCCCGCATATTGTTAACCAATACAGTCAACACACTTTCCACTTTTGTCCCCAATTGTTGAGCCTGCACTATTGCAGCTACAAAAGCTTTTACCTCATCCAATCCCGATCGATCTGCCAATTCCTCAAAGGCTTCCCGCAAACTAGCCCCCAAAGCCATATGGCCCAAGGCTCGCCACAGTTCATCCCGGAGCGGACCAGGTGGTATGCTTCCTGCAACCTCTTCTAAAGCCTGTTGCAAACCTGTACCAGAGCCCACAATTAACGTAAGCAAATCTACAGCAAAGGGAAATTGGGTGCGAAAAGCTTTCCGCCAATTCCGCAGTCGCGTTTTCAGTACTAATTCTGGAAGCATAAAACCAAAAACAGCTGTCGTAACAGCATTTACAATTCCCAAAGGAACCGCAAGGCAACCTCCCAGAATCAAGCAGAGGGTTTTGTATGCTATTAGCTGCTCTGGCGAGATGTGGCTAAAAACCCGAAAGGGCCTGATGCGTATTTTAGCCTGCTTGATTAACCTTGGACCTGCAAGTCGCGAGATAAAATTTGTATAATGTTGAAAAAGCAAATAAGGATAGCTGCGCCTTAGTCTTTTATTTAAATTGAACCACAGCCAAAGGGGACGGATCGCCAACATTGAGCAGGTAATGGTGCTTCCTAATAAAAAGAGCGGCAAGACAAAAGCTGGCATGTTTCACCCTCCTAACTGTTTGGTGCAGCCAGCCTAAACACCCACCAGCTGCCAATCAATTGCAGAATCGCTGCTAAAAACAAAAGCCCGGGTCCTTGAGCTGATTGAATAAAAGATTGCCAAAGTTCAGGAGCCAACACTCGCTGGACAGCAACCAAAATAAAAGGTAGCGCCATGACTATGGTCGCTGTTAATCTGCCCTGCACTGTTAAAACCCGCACTCTGCTAGCCAAACGCATCCGCTGCTGGATTGTTGCTGCTGCGTCAGTAAGCATTTTAATAATGCTGCCCCCTTTGCGCTGTTGGATACCTAGTGCTATGGCAACAAGGGCAAGCTCTTCTTCTTTTAGACGACGTGCGACGGTTATAAGGGCAGATGGCAGCTCTACACCCAGTTCCATCTGCCTCAAAACAAATTCCCACTCTCTCCGCAGAGGGAAAGCTGTTTCGCGAGTTACAGTAACCATCGCCTGCTGCAAACCAAATCCCGCCTCCAGCAAATTGGAAAGCATTAGTAAGCTGTCGCTTAGTTGTTTATTCCTCTTTTCCAAAAGCTTATCCTCGATTTTCTTCAAAGATATTACTGCACCAATTAATCCCAAAAAACCTCCGAACACAGTCCCCTGCCAGCTGCCCATAATCAAAGCACCAACAAAGCCTCCGCCAATTACCCCGAGAACATAAACAAACAGATGCTTGTTTTTTTCAGGTAGTGCGAACTTGCGGAAACTAAGCAGGAGAAAACAAACAGTTCCCAGTGTTAACAAACTAGAAATAATTCCATTGAAACTTAATTCCATAATGGCTGCAAACTCCTTTAACCTTTAAATTGCCAAACTCTTCAGCTGTTCATTATCCTTCGGGGATAACTCTGCTGCAAATTTCGGCAGCTGCCCTAAGGACACAAATTCACCTTTTCGATATTCAAACAGATCCTGAAGCTGAATTTGTCTGTTCTCCATTCCTATCACCTCTGTGAGCTTTGTGATCCTTCGTTTGCCATCTGGAAATCTCTTTTGGTAAATGATCAAATCAATTGCAGCAGCGAGCTGCTCTCGCACAGACAAAAGCGGCAGAGATGGACTGGCGATGAGCATCATTCCCTCAAGCCTCGTCAATAGCTCTCTAGGCGAGTTCGCGTGGACAGTACTTAAAGAGCCATTATGGCCAGTATTCAAGGCTTGAATCATATCTATAGCCTCATCTCCCCTTACTTCACCTACTATAATCCGATCTGGCCTCATCCTAAGGGCGTTTCGCAGCAGTTGTCTAATTGTGATCTCCCCTTTTCCCTCTACATTAGGAGGCCTTGCTTCTAAAGAAATCACGTGGGATTGATGAAGCTTCAATTCCGCTGCATCTTCAATAGTGATAATTCTTTCTGACGGATCTATAAAGGCAGACAGCGCTCCCAAAGTGGTCGTCTTGCCGCTGCTGGCTCCACCTGCGACTATAATGTTGCACCTTGCTTTAACGCAAATCTTGAGAAAATCCATCATTTGTTGGCTTAAAGTACCCATTTCAACAAGCTGTTCCATGCTGAAGCGCTGTCTTGAAAACTTGCGAATGGTCAGAAGCGGTCCACTTAGCGATACAGGAGGCAGCACTGCATTAACCCTTGAACCATCGGCGAGCCTCGCATCTACCATTGGGGAGCTTTCATCGATGCGCCTGCCTAATTTGCTGGCGATCCGCTGTATTAACCTGACTATTTCCTCTGCGTCGTTGAAAGTACAATCTGTCTGCTGTATCTTTCCTTCCCTTTCAACGTAAACACAGCCTGGACCGTTGACCATAATCTCTGAAACAGTATCGTCCTCTAAAAACCGATCTAAAGGACCCATTCCAAACAAATGGCTGGTAATTTGTTTGGAAAAGTCAGCTCCATCAGACAAGTTAAAACCTGCAACTAACCTCTTCACCTTTTGCGCAAGCTGAGGATTTGCAGTGTAATCTTCAATTTTTTCACCGGCGATTTGTTGATCTGAAAGGTCATCCAAAAGTTTTCTCTGCACCATTTCCTTTATGGCCAGCCATTTTTCCTTACTGACGGCAGGATAGTCAGTTTTCTGGCCTGGCCAAAGTCTAGAAGGGGGGCTTTTATGCTGAGCAAAAAGCAGAATCTCTTTTTCCATTTTTTCAAGCGCTCTTGTAATACCGCACCTGTTGTTGCTGACCACAGGAATACCGCTGTTCATGGCAGCTGCTATTGGCGCTGGTTCATCAGGAAGAAAACCTAAAACTTCTACAGGAAGCAGCTTTACCAAATGTTCTTTAGGAGGCGAAAGGTTGGAGAACTTGTTTACTAAAACTTTGATTTTGCTCATTGGAAAGCCTTCACCTGCTAGGGTGGCCAACACTCCTGAGGCAGACTGCAGAGAAACAATGTCGGCTGTTGTGACAAAAATAATGCATTGCGCCAAGTCTAAAATGCCCAGCGTGCAGGGAGATAAATTTTGTGGGCAGTCAACGAAAATGAAATCATTGGTGTATGTCAGAAGGTGCAGCAGCCTCTCTATCTTGCCGTCAGCAGGTTCCTCTAATTGAGGCATTGTTGGTGAGAACAATAGTTTAAAACCTATTCTGTGCGCCAATAGCTTTTTTGCCACTGTTTCCGGCTGAGCCTGTTGAATCTCCTGAAGCAGAGAATAAAAATCCGGCTTAGCATCAAGGCCAAGGTGTGCGGCCAGATTTCCTCCAATGCTATTTATTTCCAACAAAGCTACCTTCCGCCCCTTTTTTCGCGCCAACAATGCAGCCAGATTCAAGGCTATGGTTGTTTTTCCCACTCCACCTTTGCTCCCAAAGACAGCAAAAACTTTACCATTTACTGCCATTTTTCGCTCCAGCTTTCCGCTGAAGCCTTCACCTCCCCTGATTATTCATGGATAGTCGGTTCAGGCAAACCATCTGCCTGCCAGGCAGTGAGAAAAATTGCCAGTTCCCCTGCTACACCCTCTTGGGCACGATAACGAAAGAGCTGTCCAATAAACGGCAAATCTCCCAACCAAGGCAGTTTTCGCTTTTTTACTGCGCTCTGCTGTTGCCCTAAACCTGCGATCACCGCTGTTCCGCCTGATGGCAGGTAGACTTCAGTTTGCGCTCGCCTGGTTGATAGTGCTGGAACTGTGCTGCCGCCTATGCTGATTCCGCTGCTCCAATCAAGGCTGCTCACCTCAGGCGCCAGCTGTACTCTGATGAGGTCGCCTTCTATCTTTGCTGAAACACTGAGTTTTGTGCCATACGTTTTCCAATCAACCACCACCTGCTGATTCACAGCCACTGGTATAGGCATTTCTCCGCCAGCCAAGAAACTTGCTGTGCTGCCGGCGATGCTCAAAAGAGCAGGTTCGGAGATGAGCTTCGCCTCTCCTCGTGCCTCTAGCATCTGCAGTGCTGCTGCCAGCTCCAGCTCACCCTTACTGGTCAGGCTTACCAAAGGTTGACCATCAGAACCGCTTAAATCAGCGCCCAAAATAAGTCCGAGCCGTTCCCAGCTTTTTTGAGAAATCTCGACAATACGCACCTTGATCGCCACCTGCTCCGGTGCTGCAGTTGGTACATTCAGATAATTGAGCACTTCAGGGGCGTAGAGCCTGGCAATCTGCTCAGCACGAATTCTTTCAGCATCGCTCTCTACAGTACCTTCCAGTACTGCAGCGTCAGCACGCTTGCTCACCCTCACAGTTGGGACAGCGATTGCTGAGGTGATCTGTTCTGGAGTCCAGCTCTGCTGCGGGAATACAGATATCTGCGCAAAATGGTAAGCATCTTGTCCTTGGACGATTAAATTGCTTGTTCCCACAGCTTTGCCGTGCAAAACGATTTCGCTGTCTGATAAAACAACTATTTCCAAAACATCGGGATTGCCTGAAATCACTTTAGAAATATCACTGCCTAACAATAGAAAGCTCTCCCCTTGAAGCAAGGACAGCTTCGAGGGCAAACTATCAAGTTGCAGCACTTGCCTTGCACCAGAGAGCTGGAAAAAGATCAGTATTAATAACGAGACAAGCATTATTTTCTTCAATTTTCACACCTCAATTTGGCCAAATTTCTTGAAATTTTGAACCTTGAATAAGCAAAATTGGTTTGCGCACCTCCACCTCAGGTTCAGGTTCTGGGATGTTTTTTTGGCTCTGCCTCACAGGAACCTTTTTTTGGGGCTGTGAAGCTTTTTGGGATGCCACTTTAGGTTTTGGTGGTTTAACAGCTGGCAGAGGAGGCTCTTCTCCTCTCAAAGGCCGCAGGACAATTCTAATCCTGCCTGTTTCTTCTGCAGCTGCTATTTTAGCTGCTTCTTCCCGTTTGACCAGCAAAGTAATGGACAATATCTGCTCTTTTTCTCCATTCTCAAGTCCTAATTGCCTGCCCACAGCTAAAACTTCCCGATCAGAGATTAGCACCTGGCTTTTCTGTTCCTCTCTTTGAAATAGAATTAAATCAACCCTATCTCCTGGCAAAAGCATTCCTGATAGACTGTTCACTTCATCTGTGGATATTGTCACAGCCCTCCAAAGGGGTGGGATTTTATGTGAGAAGCTGGCCAGCTGGTTTTCTTGCAAGAGGTGGTCTTTCTTCAGCCTTTGCCCTTCAGCAAGTTCTGCTGCCAGTACCATTCCCACAGCATCTTCAAGGCACGTCAAGTCTCCTTCCTCTTTAGCGCTACGAGGTATTTTCACCAACCGCAGGTCATCTTTCTTCAGCAGTGTGCGTAAAGGCAAATCTCGTTTTGCCACTACAATCTCTGTGTAGCGGGCGCTTGCCAAGACTTTCCTTTCTAACTGTTGAAGGTAAAAATACAAAGTCGCAGCAGCTGCCACACCACAAATGACTGCAGCTAGCAAGTACTTGCGATCAAAACTGAACATTTGTTTTTCCTCCTTCAGTTAATAGCCAGACCGTAAGCACGTTATCTTTTTGGCTGATCCCTAAACGATTAGTTTCTCGTTGCCACAGCTCCACATTACCGCTAAACCACCTCTCCCATCCTAAACTCCTGAGCCTGGTGCGGTAATTTGATATTTGCCAGGCCTGTGCATCAAAACAGGCAATTAAACAGATTCCTTTTTCCGTTTTTGCTGCAAAGCTAAGTTTTAGCTTCCCTGGCGGATCGTGTAGCATAGCCAATAACTCCTTTTGCATGTTCGTATCTCTGTTTACCTCAGAAATAATGGCCTTTTGAGTCCTGGGAAAATGAAAAATTTGCAGCTGTCGGTTTTCCTTTGTTAACTGATAAACACTCAATTCTCGGTATGAATTAGTGCGGATTTCCCAACCAGACTTTTTTGAGTCTTCTAACAACTCTTCCAACTGCAGCGAGGTAAGATTTCTCGCAGCTACGCTGCCTGGCAGGCCATTGATCAAAATTTTCTGGCCATCTATAAAAAACTGCTCTATAGCTTGGCCAGGCTCCCCTTTCCCTAAGGTTAGAATCAAAAAGAAGCAAGCTGAAACTGTAAACCATCTCATTTATTTCCCCCCTTTGCTACTTGCTTTTAGATCTCTGCCATGAAAAGCTCGTCACTTTCGCAGGTTCGTCTTTTGCCCATAAAGGCTTAGGCAATGTATAGGAAAGTCGTAAAGAATCAGCCTCTTGTTTCACTGTCAAGCGCTCTAGGTTTAGCACTAGATCCCTTTCTTGTAAAGAAGCAAGCCAGCTGCTCATATTCATTCCCTTTGCAAGCTGGGAAGCACCCTCCCAGGCTAAAGCATTTAGTTCTATGTTTATCAGCTGGCAATACCCAAAATAACAAATTGCGCTGCCAAATAAAACAAGCAAGGGCAACACAAGCACAAGCTCTACTAGCGCTGTTCCTCTGTCTGCCATCTTTCCTCCTCCTAGGGCAGAATTTCTGGTAGATTACATTTCATCTCTACAAGACCAGCCTTGTAGTTTGGTACAGGCAAAGGGAAAAAGATCTGCTCTCCCAAAATCCGCTCACCTTGCGCTGCTGCTTCTGCCACAGCAAACAGGGTAGTACGTTGATGACCTCCTGCTGGTTCTGGTCCAGCCTTTCGCACTAGCAGTCGTACGAAGCGTTCGCCTGCTACTTTTTCCGGCGTAGTCTGCAGCCTGTCTTCAAGCCAGACGGGAATCGAACCCAAATAAGCTCTTGCAACCATAAGCGAAGGCAAAGCAGTCCCTGTAAGATAGTTAAGCGGGATGGCCAAAGCCCCGTGTTCGTTTGCCACAAACTCAGCCTTTGCGATAGCTGCAGGACCTGCAGTTTGGATAATAAGATCTTGCACATATTGCAGCTCTTGAATTATGTACACTGCTTCTCCATGTCCTAAAAAGGCAGACAACCCCATGCTCAGCATAGTGAGGTTTGTAGTTGCCAGCATATTAAGGCTGTCTGCCAGGACCCAAGCTGCGCTTTCGGCAGCTCTGTCTGCTACCATTTGCAATTGAATTCTCTCCAGAACGTTCTTTCCCAAGTTGAAATTAACTGTCAAGGCCAGAGCCAAAACAGCCAAACCAATGGCAACAAGGGGTAGAACCTGCCCTCTATTCCTCGATGGGAAGTTTCGAGCTGCCTGAAATTCGCTCAAGTCCTTGCCAGATTCTCTTTCGCCGCCAGCTGACTGCAACTTCAAAATCATCACCTTCCTGACTGCAGTTTACAGCTAAACTCAATGGATTTGCCCTTCTTCCCACTGTAAGGCTTAGAATCTGCCGGGCTTTGTTTTCTGCCTTTCCAACCCGAGCATCTGGCTCTGCTACCACAGCCAACCTTGCAGCTGCATAGGCTGCATAGCGGGCCAGAAAGGCATCACCAATGGACAAAGCCATCTCCCACATTCCCCAAAGCAGAAGGCATAAGCACGGTATGACTGCAATCAGCTCCAAAGTTACCTGTCCCCTCTGCACACCCTCACCTCCTCAGCTTAAAAACAGGGCCGTCCATACTCCCAAACTAAGGGCAACTGCGTAAGGGAAACCTTTGCCGCTGTTGGCCTTACCGCTGCTGACGAAAAAAGCAAAATCCATCAGTCCTGCCATGAGGCGGCCTCGAAAGAGGAGAAACCCACCAAAAATACCAGCGTAGAGGGCTGCAAAGAACCACGCGAGTGGAAACAAGCGACCTAAAGCGAGAGCCAGGGAGAGGGCGAATTTAACATCACCTCCTCCCAGCCAACCGCGGTAATACGCAAAGAAATGGAGCATACTGGTGAAAACGATTATCACCAGAACATCGTGCACCTCTCCCTGATAAGCTCTTGACACAATAGCAGGTAAGGCCAACAATAGAAGGTAATTGGGAATCTTCCGATAACGTAAGTCAAAATACGAGGATAGAACTGTCAAAAACAGCAGGAAAACTTGTTCTACCATTTTCACACCTTTCTTTCCTCTGGCTTGATTAGGCCACCGAAAATTTCTTAATTCGGGTTTACCTATTGATTCAACTGCTGTTCAAGCTCGCCGATTTTGCTGGCTAAAGTCTGCCCAAGCATCCGGACTCCCGCAACACATGCTAACGCTATAAGACAAGTTAAGAGACCATATTCAGCCATGCTTTGTCCTGATGTATCTTGCCAGAGCCTTTTAAGCAGTTCCATTTTCTCACCTCCTTTGCAGCCATAATGCCAGAGGATGTGGACTGCCTTACGGCTTCTTGGGAGCTGAATCCACAAGCATAACTTCCCGTGGTCCCCACGGTAGTTAAGTTCCTTTAGTCTTAGAATGCTGCTTACGCTTATAATCCCACATTTTCCTAACCCATCTCGGTGCAGAATTCAGCTCAGCAGGCTGTTCATTTTGTTCTGAACGCGCTAGCTGTGCAGTTTTTTTATGCCAATAATCCTGGTAGATAAAGGCCAGCTTCTCTCTTAGTTTAGCGGCTCTCTTCAACTGTTTGCTCCAATTGCGGGAAGTTTTTGCCTTTCTAGCAAGAACCCTTTCGGCCTTTTCGAGCCTCTTTTTCAAACGCCCAACCTTCAAGTCCAAAAATTCATCACTAAACAAATTATTTCCAGCAGACAGACAATTGCTCTGCTGTATTGAATATAAGACAAAAAAAATAACATACCATCTGCCAGATGATTCCCTTCTAACTGTTACCTCAGTCACCGGGCCTGGCAGCTTTCTGTGCAATTTGATCTTTAATCCTGGTATGCCAGGTAAAAACAGCCTAGAGCCCTGCACGAACACCCCATCACTTTTGCGATACCTCAAGAAACAGCGGCCTTTCCTCAAATTCTCCCGCAAACAGAGCTCTTGTAATTTGTTAGCTTGTTCTACAGTTGGATAAAGGCGATATTTATAACTGCGCCTTTCATACACAACCCGACCCTCCCTAGAAAAACGGCACTGCTATCACCTGAATTGCCCGCTTATAAAACCTCTCCCAACCCTCTTGGATTTTTCCACTTGCCCCTAGCAGGGCAACTGTCAAGATGCAGGATAGCAAAATGTACTCGAGTAGAGCTTGTCCCCGCTCTTCCTTCAAGGTGCCCACCACCCTTTTTGAGATTAGCTTAGCACGAGTGGAAGCAGTGTGACAACACAGAAAGTAAGTAATCTTCTTGCGGTCTTTGCTGATTTTCATATCAAAAATTGTAAAAATCCTGCTAGTTCAGATCGAAAAAATACCAAAAGTAGCACCAGAGCACACATTATCAACCTTTCCAATCATAAAAAATAGTTCACAATTTACTATTATCTTTTAAATTTGCATTATCAATTCAATTTTGCTATAATTAGTCAGGATTTTGTGGATAGCTTTCATACTTCCTCCTACAATAGAGTAAAGGCAGGTGAGAACATGAATGTATTGCCCTTGCGTGCCAGCCACATTGCCAAGGGGAATTACAGATGTAACGCCTTAACTCATGTGGCAACTAAAATGTCGCGAACACTATGAAGGAGGTAAAGATGAACACTATTCTACAAATCTGCGATAATTTTTCTAGCTATTTGTCTAAAAAAAAGCTTGGTCAATCAACACAACAAAGCTACTGTGCAGTTCTGAAGCAGTTCCTTCTTTTTTTGGAAGACAATTTCGGCTGGGAAGCCAACCAGCTGCTAGAAAAACATCACTTTCGAGGCTATTACCTTTCCCTGTTTTTGCAGCGCCAGGAGAAGAATACAACTTTAGAAAAGAAAATTTCTATTCTCCGCACCTGGGCCAATTCTTGCAATTTCAAATTGCCGACATACTACGAATTCAGAGGAACCATTCCCACCTTCGACGAGCTCAGACGCCTCTTTAACTCTGCACAGGGAAAGCAGCTTACAGGCATTCGGGACAAGCTGCTGTTGTTATTGTTGCTTGGTTATGGTCTTTCAAGCACCGAATTGAACAGAATCAAGTTACATAATATTGATCTGGAAAAAAAGCAAATGTTCTTAAATCAGAACAACAATTTAGAGGCCAGGACATTGCCTTTGATTCCACAATTGTACGATCTCCTGCAGCATTACCTTCAAGTAGCGAATCCTTCAGACAACTTGCTTCTAAACACAAATAACCAACCCCTCACCGAGGCTGGCATTCGCTTCATATTACAGAAATTGTTAGCCAAGGCTGGATTACCCAACTATTCTCCCCGGGATATCCGGCGTGGGTGGCTCAAATATTTATCCTATCGAGAACCCATTGCCATCGTGCTTGCTTTATCCGGCTTAGGACCACAGATGCTCAAACCCATGAATTATCAACAAATCTTAGAGGAATGGCTACATGCTTTATCCGAAAAAGCGACAGAAGTCTCTCCCTTCTAAAGTGAGGGTCTTCTGCCGCTGGATATTTTTTCCTTGATGCTTGAGTTAATACAAACGCCAAGGTCAAAGACTGCATATATCCAAATGCTACGACAGCATCTGAGCATGAGGTAGCCTGCTCCGCTGCTAGACCCACCTCAATTGTTGGAGGTAGTTCACTACAGACAAGTCAGTACAGTGCACTTTTCCGCAAAGTTAAGTATCCTAGTTTCACTCTCAAACAAATCAGGCTGCAAATACATCGGCGACAATCGGATTCGTATTGGCAAACGATTTATGAAGTAGACTGAAATCAAAACTGTCACGATTAAGCGAGATAAGATTGGCAGATTATTTGTCAAGAGATTGAGCAGGATGAAATCAGCACGAATAGGATCGACGGTTTCGATTTTGTCCTCAAGAATTTATTGACTGACATACCAGTCGCCAGAAGCCTGCCGAAGAGCACTGCGCAAAATTTCCAAACTCCACAAAATCCGTTCCCGTAAACAAAAAGGCTCCCATAGTCAGGAGCAGGCTAGACACAGACTCGCTTTAGCATACATTTATCTTCCCTAACAAGCGCTGAATTTTTATGTCAGTCTGACAGAACTTTTACATGCGAAAGCAGCAGCTCTCAAGTGGACAGAGAGCACAACGCAGCTTGCTGCACCCTAAAGAGCTGGGCAAGGGAATGTAAGATTGTTTAAGACCGCAGTTCCCGCTTGAGCCCTAGAACCTCACGACCCCAGGCGTGGGAGTGTGTCAATTGCCCTGATTGATGAAGTCAACAAACTCTTTTTGGTTAAGCAAAAATCTATACGATAATCCCTTATACGGAACTGTACGCTTATGGTCTGTTTGGTATCCTCATTTTTCTAGGTAATTTGCGCTGGGCAGAAGCTCGTCCTTGTGGTTGCGCAAAATCCTCTGGAGCATCTAGTTCATCTGCTTTTCCAAAATAAAGGTTTCAGGTCTACCGATAAGATTTTCCAGCTGATAAGGACCTTTTTTATTGTCGTAAAAGAGCCAAGGCCTGCTAAGATCCCTTACGTATGTATATCGTTGGGTTCGGACACTTCTATACTCTCTGCCCTCTACTCCCCTGTGCAGCTGGCCAAAGGTTTGGTAACAGGCGCTGAGGGTCCCTCCATCTTTCGGATCTGCCTCCCCCGCAGTACTGGCGAAAATCACATCCTTCAACTATAGGTGGAATAGACGCTGACATAATCCCAAAAGGGTTGGCATCAGATCTGGCACGGTGATGGAAAATTGCATCTTCTTTCCCTCTCTGTCAAACGGCTCAGGATAGCGCAGAAGCAGCGATACCAGTATAGACTCATCCCAGGGGTGCTGCTTGCTTTGTAGACCATGGGAGCCTAGCATGTCTCAGTGATCCGAGGTGAAAACCAAAATATGGCTTTTCTCAAGCTCCTTATCCAACTCTGCCAGCAGAACGTCTAAAGCTGAGATGTGGGCATAATAGCCAGCTAGCTCTCCATAACATTATGATCCAGCTGCTCTTGCACATTGGGCCGCAGCTTTATTTTTTCCGGATCGTAAAGAGCCCTGCGTTCTGCATGGCGTGTGGCAAAAGAGAAACAGGCACTGTGTTATACTCTGTCTCCCCAAAGGGCATTTCGCTCCCAGTTCAAAATAAAAGATCTTGTTGGCCCTTCCAAGTGCATGGATAGAGCAGTGCCGCCGTGGCAAACAATCCCGAATCTGCCGGCGAAAAAGGCTGCTCTGGAAGGCAGACAAGGGCTGTCTGAAATGTGGCAGCGGGGAAACGGACACTTCTCCTGCAATGCGGTCAATGTTGGGTGAGGTATTGCGGCAAAAGCCAAGCGCCCTAAATGAGCTAAAGGCAACGTTAAATATCATGATATAGAATTCACAAGGCAACTGAGCCCTTCTGTGTTCACACTAATGGCTCATAATAATCTCGCAAGTCTACAGGCAAACTCCATTCTGGATCCTGCATCAGCAGTAGCGCATCTGGATCCTCTGGTATTGAAAGGGGTGGATATTCCCGCCAGCTGTTCCCAGAGAGGGGCTTGGTATAGCCCTCCTTCTGGAAATAGGAGATTAGCTGGCTGCGCATTCGTTCTGCAGCCTCCCTGTATAAGGGGTTGTAAGCGCGGTTTCTTGTTTCTTCAGGGTCGTTTTTTCTGTCGAACAGCAGCTCTTTGTTGTCCGGAGCTGAGTATATATACTTCCAGCGCCTGTTCACTATCATATATAAACCCTCACGTCCCTCGGAGAACTGCCCGTAAACCGTCCTGTCTTCTTCTGGCATGCCCAGAAGACTCCTGCCTGGAAGGTCATTTGTCCAGCGAACTCCTGCTGCCTCAAGACACGTGGGCATTACATCCAGCAGAGATACAGGCGTAGAATTTAGCCCAGGCTCCACCCCCGGACCGCAGACGATAAGGGGGATCCTTGCAGCAGAATCCAAGAAACACCGTTTGCCGAAAGAATTGTAATCCCCTAAAAGCTCACCGTGGTCAGAAGTGAAGATAATCAATGTGTTCTCCAGTTCTCCAGTTTCAGAAAGGTAGTCGAGCAGACGGCCGATATTGTAGTCCACGAAAGATATGCAGGCATAGTAGTAAGCTCGCATGGTCCGCAGGAGGTTAGCGTCTGTTCCCTGATCGCGGTATTTATATCTGTTCTGAAAATGATTGTGATATGTCAATAAATGCTCATAGCCCTCTGGCCTTTTAGGCAGCGGCATTTGGTGGGTGCGATAGAGTTTGTTCCAGGGGGTCGGGACTTCAAAAGGTGGATGAGGCTTTATGAAGCTGGTCATCAGGAAAAAAGGTCGATTCCTGTCCCGTTCCTCTAGAAATTTTATACTCTGATCCACCACCCAGGTGGTGTTGTGCAGCTTCGCTGGCAGCTGGGAAGGCTGGGGTATATAGTACATTTCGCTGCGCACACCGTGGGGATCGTGAACGTGCTGGTAGCCAGCTTCTTTCAGGCTGGCTATAAAATCGTCCCCAGGCGCCCCACTTACCTCTTCGCTGAAGGCTCGCCGCTGGAACCCCCACATTTCTCTGGGATCGTCAAAGGTAAAATGCATTTTCCCTATGCCGAGGGTTTCATATCCGCAGGAAGCAAGAACCTCCATTAGGCTAGTGTAGCCTGAAGGCATGGACTGATTGTTCACACAACCGGTTTTGTGTGGACTTTGTCCAGTGAGCATGGCGTAACGAGCTGGAACGCAGACTGGCGAAGGTGTGTATGCATTGGTGAAGCACACACCACGCTCAACAAGGCGATCTAAGACAGGAGTTTTCAGGAGCGGATTTCCCAAAGCACCGATGGTGTCGTAGCGCTGCTGATCCGTAAACAACAGCAGGATATTAGGTCGTTTAGACATATTCATCCCTCCAATTCTGCTGGCTGGAGAAGTTCTGCTTTAATATCAGCGCTCCAGCCGCAGAGCTTCTCGTGCAATTTTTGTAAGTGCGTATTTCTCTTCTGCTAAATTTTGGTTTTTTCCCGGATCATTTCCAAGAACATACAGCTAAAACCTCCCGTCTAATACCCAATGAGTTTATACTCTCCGATCCACATGATGCAGGAGTCCCTCCCTGATTTCTGCAGTGCGGGTAGTGCCAATAAATCGCCTCACAGTCTATTCCTCGCTCTCCCCTCAAAAGAGGTTTTCCAAAAGCATCCCAACTTGGAACAGTTTAGGATGCTTGAATTCTGTAATTATTACCACAACGTCATGATGGCAGTCGTCCGCTATAGAAACCTAGAGTATATTACTAACATATATGTAAGTCTATAAATCTATACGTTATTTTGATGATAGCAAATCTATCCAAATCTGTCAACTGATACTGCAGCATCAGGCACCTCTCCAATAAGCCCATCTGCATAAAATAAACCAGGGAAACAATCAGCTTGTTAAATAAAAAAACTGGCAGCGAAATCTACCAGTTAAAAAAAACTAACTTTTTCTGTTTTGGGCTCGATACTGTCCAGGCGAGAGATGAAATTTCTTTTTGAAACAGCGGGAAAAATAGTTTTGGTCGCTATAGCCTAATTCCAATGCAATCTCTTTGATGGTCAGTTCCGTTTCCAGCAGCAGTTTTTGAGCTTTCTGGAAGCGCTGCCGTTGGTAGTACTGGCTTAAAGTTTCGCCAGTGGCCTCCTTGTAAAAAGCGCTGATATATGCGGGACTGAGCTGGAGTTTTTGGCTTAATTCCGTCAAACAAACGCCTTTTTCTGCAATAAGCTGCCTGATCAGCTCAACTCTATCGGGCAAAATGCTCTGCACTAGCTTTGCGCTGACAAGAAAATTGGCGAGAACAGACAAAAACTTGCAGGCAGCCCGAAATCGCTCCTGATTTAGGTAGATGAGTTCTCTGCGGGCAGAGTAGAGCTCAGCTAAATCTAACTTATGGCCATCAGACCAGCTGGAAACTTCTTCTTTGATCCAGAACCACTCTGCCTCTGAAAACTTCTCCGGTGCAACCTGTCCCAGCATTAGGTAGCCTAAAGGCTTCTCTCCCTCGCGACTGACAGGTACAATACATTCCCACAGCTTCATATGACACTGGTAACAATAAAAAGCGCCAGGCTGAGCATAAGCAGGGCTCAAGACAGTTTCCATGGCCTGTTTGTCTGATTGGAGGCACCTTTCAAAGCCTGTAGGCACGCTCTTTATCATCTGGCAGAAGCGGGAGATTGCCTTGCCTTCACCTGTAGGCTCGAAGTGATTGCTTTTAAAGAGACAAACCCTGGTACCTGTAAGTTGGGCAAAAGCATCAAGAAGTCCAAGAACTTCCGGGATGGCAAGTACTTGCTGAAGCGGGGAGCTCATGGCAGCTTCCTCCTGTAAGCAGGATTCTATCATCGATTCAGATATTCGCTGCAAAGGAAAAGAACTCCTTTTTGAGAAATTTGTCTCCCTTCAAGCTCTGTTGAGCAATTTCAGCAGCTTCCAACGCTTTTACCCCTTCCCAACCCGTTGGTAGTTTGTTTTGGGCTATTTTCCCTTTAACAGCTGCCAGGAAATGCCGATAAACCTCGGCAAAAGCTTTCAGCTCTCGAGGAATGTTTAAAGTTACAGTTTCGTCTCTGCTATAGAGGACGAGCTTTTCGGTATCTGTATTGTAGCTTATGGTGCCTGTACTGCCTATTATTTCGTAGCAGCGGTAGCGCTTGGTTTGAGCGCAGCTTAGAGTATAAATCCAGCTCTCCTCGATTAAAACGAGGGTCCCGTCTCGGAGCCGGCACGAACAAATCACGTGATCAGGATTGCTGTATCCCTGCAGGTGAACACCTTTAGCTTGGATCTCTGCAAATTCGCTGCCTGTAAACCACCTGGCTAAATCAAAATAATGAACACCACAATCGAAGATGGGACCGCCTCCGCGGGTCATCAGGCTGTCTAGCCGCTTCTGTTCCCTCCAACCTGGACCTGGAGAGTTGAAAATGAGCCGCAAGACAGAAGCCTTGCCGATTCTGCCAGCATCAACCCATTTTTTCATGGTCAGGAGGGGTTCTGAAAAGCGTAAGAGGAAGTTAACTCCCAGAACCAGGCCCTGCCTCTCCATTACCTCCATCATTTCAATACCTTGCCCGACAGTTGCAGCAATAGGTTTTTCGCAGAGAACGTGCAGCTTCTTTTCTGCAGCTGCCATGACAATTTCATAGTGGGTTTCCACTGGCGTGGCCACCACAACTGCATCAAGGCACGGCTCATTGAGCAATTCCTGGAAACTCCCGTAAACCTTGGGTACCTTGAAGCGCTGGGCAATTGTTTTTGCTCTTTCCCGATCTATGTCCGCAACGGCAACTACCTCAACCTCAGGAAGCAAACAAAGCGCAGGCAAGTGGCCAAATTCTGCCACTGTGCCTGCGCCAACAAGACCAATTTTAACTGCTCTACCCATACTGCTCCCCTATCTACGAAATTGAAACAATCTTTCCTGATTTTGCAGACTCTATCTCTGCCAAAGTTACAGCAACGCTTTCCCTGGCAGATTGAGCGGTTACAACCTTGGGAGATTCCCCTTTTTCAAGACAATCTAAATAATATTTGATCTCATTATAGTAGCCACCAAGATCTGAGATGTTCCCGCCTGCTGCGGAGCTTTCGCTTGTGTCCTTTTTGATTTCAATTGAATAAGGATCTGCTCCGTCCCCAGGATAGACAATCAATCCCCGTTCTTCAAGAGCAAGGACAGCCTCTTGGAAAACAACCCTAAACTTCGCTTGGAAAGGAAATTTGGCAGGGTAATTCCAGCCGGCTTCTGCAGTTACCATTAGCTTGTCGTATAAATACTGGGTTGAGATGTGGCTTAAGCCGTACTGATCCTCGATGGCTGTGCTGAAGACAGCTTGCGGCTTGCCCAATAAATACAAGATAAAATCTGTATCGTGAATGTGCATGTCAAAAGCGGCGCCTCCTGATCTGGCCGGATCCAGCAACCAATTTTCCCATCCCCAGGTAGGCAGGGGACTGAGCCTGGAAAACCAAGCTCCTTGAATCTCGCCAAAACGGCCTTCAGTTGCCACCTGCTTCAGAACTTGGTACTCTGGCCAAAAGCGCACGCACTGGCCAACCATTAGCTTTACTTTGGCCTCGTCGACAGCTGAAATGATTTTATCTACTGATTGTAAATCTAAAGCAAAGGGCTTTTCACAGAGAACATTCAAGCCGCTAGCAGCTGCTTTACAGGCATATTCTGCGTGGAGAAACGTTGGCAGACAAATATCTACAAGATCTAGTTTTAAAGAAGAATCTGCCAAGAGCGCGTCAGGATCAGTATACACTTTAGCACCTTGCTGCTGTGCGATTTTCTCTGCTTTTTCCCTGTCCAGATCACAGACTGCAGCGACCTTTACATTGGGAAGAAAACTGTAGACACTGCTGTGCATGGTGCCCATGAAGCCGGCACCAATCAGGCCTACTCTAATCACCGCACTCCCTCCTCACGCCCCATGATTTTATCCATGGCTCTAGATGTATTCTCGATCCGCACCTCAGGATAATGCTGATAGAGTGGGATCATCTCAGCAGTCAGCCAGCCGTCGTAGCCCACTTCCCGCAGGGCAGACATAACTTCTGGCCAGTTGATATCTCCTTCCAACAAATCAACAAACCCATCAGCACCTGCTGCCCTTCTAAAGTCTTTGAAGTGAACCTTTTTGATCCGCTCGCCTAAAATCCTGATCCACTGCTCTGGATAGCCAATTTGCATCACATTGCCGACATCAAAGTATACGCCTACATACTCGCTGCCAATTTCATCGATGAAATCCCGCATCTCAAGGGGGCTCAAGAAAAGCTTGTTCCAAACGTTTTCGATGGCAATGGCCACTTTATATTTCTCAGCCAGGGGCACGAGCTGCTTGATCCCAGCCAAACTTTTGCTGTATGCCTTATCGTAAGGTACAACTGGAGCTGCAGGATCAAAGAAGATGTCAACTACACCAGGAATCACAAGCACTCCGTCTACCTTGAGATACGAGCCGAGCTCTAACATTTTGGCAATTAATTCTTTCACCCGCTCCACATCCTGCGGATCCTCGCTTGTGAAGTTCGCGCCCCAAAACTCTACAGAAGCCAGACCAGAAATTTCAATGCCGATTTCCTCTGCCCAACCAAGGATCTCTTCCATGTCCTTTTGCGTTGCGCTTGTGCTGATGTTTCCTTGATAGTAAACGCCCAGTTCCATCCCCTCGAAGCCAAAATCTTTTGCCTTCTGAAGACATGATCTAATGTCCGCTGTACCTTCTAAACCGCCAGGAAAAGACCAGTAACTAATAGCTTTTTTCACCCTTCTCCCTCCCATATTTAGATTTTTCTCTAATTTAAGTATAATCTCTCAGCAAAGTTCTGTATATGGAATAGAACGAGAAAGGTAGCACTTTTTTTAGATCAAAACTAGAAATAGAGTAGGAGAGCCATTTACATAGCTCCCCCCTCATCAAACCGTACGTGCCCTTTACCCATGTGATCAGATTGATAAATCATTAACTCTATATGATCAACCAATCCTATTCCACACGCTTCAGCTGTATCATCCAGTTCGTTTTACCGCAGTAGCGTAACTGTTAACGTCCACAGCATTTATCTGTGTGAAGCCACGTGGTCGCACTCCCTTCGGTTCCAAGTGTGTTATGGTCACACTTGTACTTCCCTGCTATGGGGCGTCTGACTCCTCTGTCAGTGACAGCAACTTCGGCGCAGCCTTATATGCTGGCACCCTGTTTTGCAGGTAAGACAGAGGCCTCACTGGGTCATCGCATCCACCTTCCGAAGATGCCCATCACCATCACCTGACAGGCCCCCGTTACTCGGACGGTTCATTGGGTAACAGGTTTTGGCTTCCCGTTATACTCGCACAGTCGCCGACCTGCCCGGCCGTTTCGTGATTCACGCATTATGCATTTGGGTCTGCTCGTCCGCCTACGGTCCTCTCGGTTCCCGCATCTCCTTCAGACAGCCCCTCGCGGGACTGCCCTAGACTAGGCTTCCTGGGTTGCACCGCCGCTCCCAGGGGAGGACTTTCACCTCCGTGGAGTTGCCTTCCGTACTCTCGGCCCGTTTTACTTCCGTATCGTGGCCGCCGTTCTTAAAAGCAACCCTGTTGTGTTGATACACAACGAATGTGACTGCCCGTCGCACAAAGTAAAGGACTGTCCTGAAACAGCCCTTCACCTCATTTTCTCTTGTTTACAAACCCTAATTCTGCTGCTGCCCGCCGAAGCTCTTTCCGGAAAGCATTGTAGCGCTGGAACTTAAGGTGATATTCTTCGATTAAACTTATTCCGCCGCGGCCTTTGGCTGTTAAAACTTCTGCCAGGGCAACTAATATTTCTGCAGCTTTGTCGTAGCTGCTCCGGTACTTGTTGCTGACAATCGCATCTGCCCGCTCTTTTACCTGCCCTATGCACCAGTTGAGAAAAAACTCCTCCTGTTCACCTGATATAGGAATCTTCTCCTGGATCGTCTCCATAACTGAAGTATATTTCTGCAAATAAGCATCACTTACACGCACGGTCCTTTCCCAAAATTTCTCCACGAACCTAGTGTGCTCTGCCCTGCCTGCCAACAGCTTCAGCAGAAAGACAAGAACCACTGGTTTAGGATTGGTGCTGTAGCTCCAGCCGAGAGAGCTTTTCTCTTCGCAGCGGCTAACCGCTTCCTCATACCTGCCTCCTAAAAGGAACACATGGGCTGCCACATCCCCAGCCACAGAGGAGGTTTTTCTCTCATGATTGTTGCTGTAAGGCCTTTCGGCTTGCTCCAGTTCCCTAATTCTATCTGCAGCCAACTCGCAGATCTCTTCAAAGGAATCAACAGCGAGAGCTGATAAATACAAATCCACAAGATGCTCTAAAGTGGGGTGGGAAATAAAACGCTCCCTGCAGCCTTCAAGTTGCAGCTGATCATCCCGAAGCCTCCCGCCGAGCTTTGCCAGAACATCAGCCACTTGAGCCCTGACCGCGTAATCTCGAGGAATTTTAGCAAGACCCTCCCTTGCCACCTGACAGATCCCTTCTGTATCATCTGGGTCTAAAGCTGCTATCCAATCCAGATAAGCCAGAGGATATTCTTCAGGGTTCTGCCTCGCAAGATCCGCCACTGCATTAACACCACCTTGGAGGAAAACAGCTTCCCTGATGAGCGAACTGACAAAGCTCTGAGGTTGGTCTTTCAACAGCTCAAGCCAGTCCTGCAGAAAGCGGTGGAAATCTGGGAGCCGCTTATCTTGTGCGCCCATGATCTCTTTCAGGGAAAGGCCTCTGTCAAAATCATCATATTCGTTTATGGTTTGAAAAAGGCGTTCCGCTCTCTTCTCAGGTGGGGAATTGAAATAGATGGCTCTGCAGAATAAGGCCAGGTGCTCATCCATGTCCACATCCAGCATGTTGGTGCACTCAGGATCTCCAGGCAGATGGCCAGGCTCCCGACCCAGCTCTAATGCACTGAACAGCTGACTGTAGACTTCTTCTGCCTGTTTTGTTTCGCCTAAAAACAGCATTTCTCTGGCCAGGAGAAAAAACCGGTCCATCTCCCGAGCCCAGCTCTCATCCCCCCACTCCCTCTCTTCCTGGTAGACAGGATCCCATTCCCAGCCGGAGCAGTAGTCTCCGTCTTCCAAGCGCTGGATAAAAGCAGCGAGCTCCGCCATGATTGCATCGCAGTTAAGCCTTGATGAATCTTCCATCCCCGACTTATTAAATTGGGCCAAAAATTCGCACCTCAGGTCAGGGTGCACTTTTCTGGCTTTCTTGAGAAAAATATTTTTAAAATCGTCAACTGACAGGCTTTCCAAACGCCTCTCCAGTTCTTCCAAAAACTCTGTATATGTTAAGTTGGCCATGCTGCCCACTTCCCATCTTTGCAAATTCTCAAAAGATAAGCCTAAAAGAACGACAGCACAGACTAAAACTACCGTGTCTGTGCTTAGCAGAAAAAAATCCTATACCCTTGACAACTCATCTTTGAGGGCTCGCTTTCTCGGATATTTTTCAAGGAGCTGCTGCTTGAACTCCTGCGCCTCCTTTCTGCCGCCTGCTTTCTTCAGGAGCTTAATAAGCTCACAAACCCGCTGGTAGCCTCCCCTGTTATTGGCCCAAGCGGCAGTATGCTCTATGTACTGAATAAACAAGTCGTAAACCTCTTCCTTATATTTTGAAACAAGGTATTTATAGAAATACTCAATTAAGCGGGGATGCTTTTTTACATAAGCTAGCAGTCTCTGCCACTCTCCTTCCTCGATCAAAATGCTAATGTAGAGGCTGCTGTCAGCTTTTTTGTCTTTCTCTAACTGTGAAATAATTCCTGGATAAACAGAACGCCATTCTTCTGGCTCGTATGTGCTTTTCAGTTCCAGATAGTGCTCGAAGCTGCCATATAAAATGAAGTCCATTGCAAGATCTCGCTGTGCAGCACGATTCCCTAAGCGCTGATATGCAGTATAACGATATTCTTTCCACTGTTTTCGCAGTCCCCGAAATTTTCCGTCCTGTCTTTCACCAGCCAGTGCAAGCTCGACTACCAGCTCATAATCTTTTTTCTGCATTGCATCCTTAATTGCAAGTTCCCGGAAAGCGGAGTAGTGGAGGTTGGATTCGAGAAACTCCGAAGCCTTTTCCGGTCCGTCATATTTTTGAATTGCTCGATATCTGATCAGATTTACTCGTTCCGCTCACCTGCTGCTTCTCTGGCTAGAAGCTCGAAAATTTTTTCTTTTTCACCCTGCTCTAGTTTTTCATCTACTGCAGCCCTCTGGATTAGCTGGATGCTTTTGTCAATCATCCAGCCAACTACTCCATCAGAATCATCCGCAAAGGAAACCAGCCTTAACATTTCCTGCATTACACAAAGAGCGAGGTTAACTGCATGAATGTATCTTCCCTGTTCCAAAGCGCTGTGCGCTTTTTCAAGAACCATCTCCGCTCCCTTTATGGCATCACGTGTATGTCTGTAGTCCACAAAGCCAAAGCTGTCTGCATAGTTTTCGATATAGGTGCGGATTAGCTCAACAGCAACTTTTAATACAGCACCCTCGTCTTTATCGCTGAACTTCAATTTGAGGAGCTGTTCTATCTCATCGTATTCAGGTAAGATTTCAAGCAAAAACTCTATTAGCTCGTCTTTAGTCCGCTGTGAGAGCATGTTTTTTAGATCCGAAGTCTTTTGCTTTCTCGAAACAAACCGAACCTCTCCAGCTCCGTCCTTCAGATCCCGCAGGGCAAAGAACACTGCAACCTGATGTTTTCAGTATTCTCCCAAGTCGTAGGGGCAGTCGCAGAAGGTATAAGTTATATTTCCATGCTCGTCAAGGTCAACTTTGACCTTGTATAGCTCTCTCCCCTCGACTGTTGCCTCAAATTCATTGTCCTCTATCTCTTCTATTGAAGCAATGCAGTCGCTGTGGTAATAGTCCAGACCCCTTGCAAGGATCTGTTTCGCAACGAAATTTTCAAAGTTTTGGAGGTTCATTTGCTGAATCCTCACTTAATTAATGGTTGCAGTGGTTTTCGGGCCAAGCTGCAGCTTCCCAAGCCGTTTCAAAGCCCTGAGCTTGTCGCTGTGGCCCAGCTTTGCGCTTTTGATTGCACTTTCGAAAACAGCTATGGTCTGCTCATATTGTGAATCAGAAACCGGGTAGGGAAATCCGTCCTTGCCTCCGTGGGCAAAGCTGTAGCGCACCGGATCCTCACGGCTCACAGGCGCACCCCAGACTAGCTCAGACACCAAGGCGAGAGCTCTGATGGTAGCAGGACCAACCCCATCTACTGCCAACAGCTCCTCGAAGTTTTCCGGCTGCCTTTCGTAAGCAGCAAGGAGAGCTCGGTTGAGGTACGCGGAATTGGGCACTTGATGCGCCTTGGGCATGGTGAAGCCAGGAAGCACTCCTTGCTTTGGCCTGTATAGACTGCCTATTTCTTTGAGGGTTTCCTCAGGCTTCTGGCAGGCCAGCTGTGCAGATACCTCCCGAGCCTTGCGGCTGTCTTTTGCAGTGAGGTCCATAACTTTCTCTGCTTTGGGACCTAATATGCCGCTGTGGGGCTCTTCTACAAATTCCTGCTGAGACTTGCCGAGCCAGTGGTAGCGGCGAGCGTAGTGATTCTCCTGGTTCATCCCCTGCTGGACAACTGCCCACTTGCCTTCCCTTGTGAAAATGAAAACGTGGTGGTAAAGCTGAAAGCCGTCTTGAATTGCCGTGTTGTCAACTTTGGCCGTCATCCTGCTGGTGTAAACCAGCCTGTTGAGATCGAGAGCAAGCCCGTACCTCTCCCCTGCCTCCTGGATCTCCTGAGGAGTTTTCCGCGAGGTGGCACCTTTACCGCCTGCGACAAAAATTCCTAAATCCCCTGCTACAGGCCGCAGGGCTTCCTTCAAGGCACCGGTAGCTGTGGTGGTGAGGCCGGAAGAGTGCCAGTCAAAGCCAAGCACACAGCCGAAAGCCTGAAACCAAAGGGGATCAGCTAGCCGCTCTAAAACCTCATCAGGGCCGAACTCCAGCACAATGGTTTCAACAATAGCCCGGCTCAATGGCACCATCTTCTCGAACAGCCACGGCGGGCAGTGCCCGCCGTGAAGAGGCAAATTGGCAACTCCTGTGCGCATAATCAGGCCCCCAGCTGGAGGATTTCCCGTACAGCTTCCGCCATTGTCTCTGGCGAAATCACCCTCGTATGTCTTATGGGCTCCTTTGACAGCTCCGAAAGTGCCTGCGGAATGGCAAGCCCAGTTCTCGCAGAGAGCTTTGTCAAAAGCTGGAACTCGTCACTGCCGCTCTCCCCCAAAGCTTGGGCAACTGTCTGGGGGAACTTGAAAGGGCTTGCTGTAGAAACCACAACAAGAGGCTCTTGCGCCTCCTCTCTGTACTGCTCTGCCACTTTCATCGCCACGGCAGTGTGGGGATCTAGGCAGTAATTGTACCGGGAGAAGGTGTCCTTGATCTGGGCAACTGTCTGGTCTTCATCGGCGCAATCTGCCCAGAACAGCTCTCCTAACTTCTGCTGCAGCGAGCTTGGGATCTGATAATGACCCTGAACAGAGAGCTTTTCCATAAGCTCACAGACAAGGGCGCTGTCCCTGCCTGAAGCCTCAAAGAGAAGCCGCTCCAGGTTGCTTGAGATGAGAATGTCCATGGAAGGGGAATTGGTTTTGTAAAAGGGCAGCCTTCTGTCGTAAAGGCCTGTCTGGAAAAAGGTGGTCAGGACGCGGTTGCGGTTGGACGCGCAAATGAGCCTGCCCACAGGGAGGCCCCCTTCTCTGGCGTAGAAGGCAGCGAGAATATTGCCGAAATTGCCTGTTGGCACCACAAAATTCAGCTTTTCCCCAAGAGCGACGATCCCCAACCGCACTGCATCGAAGTAGCTCTTGAAATAGTAGACTATTTGCGGCAGGAGCCTGCCTGGGTTGATGGAATTGGCACTGGAAAAACTGTAGCCTGCCTGGACAAGTTCTCCCTCAAGAGCGTTGTCTGCAAAAAGCTTCTTCACGCCGCTTTGGGCGTGATCGAAATTTCCCTCTACTGCCACCACACTGACATTTCCGCCCCTTTGGGTGACCATCTGCAGCTCCTGCATGGGACTGACGCCGCCTTTAGGATAAAAGACAATCACCTTCGTTCCAGGGACGTCGCAGAAGCCCTCCAAGGCAGCTTTCCCAGTATCGCCAGAGGTGGCAACCAAAATCACCTGGGTCCGCTTCTCTCCCACCTCATCTTTGGCCAGGGTGAGCAGCTGGGGAAGGACCTGCAGCGCCATGTCCTTGAAGGCAAAAGTAGGGCCGTGCCACAGCTCTAGTACCCCAAGTTTGTCGTCAAGTTTTCTCGTGGGACAAACTTCAGGATCTGTAAAGCGGCTGTATGCCAGCTCCATTTTCTCAGTCAGCTGCTCTTTGTCAAATGACAAATATCTGCTGAGGATCTCAGCCGCAAACAGATGATAAGGTCCTTGAGATACCTCGTTGAGCTTCTCGAGATCAAATTTGGGAAGCTCCGCTGGCACAAACAGGCCCCCATCTGAAGCAATTCCCTGAATTATGCTATTTGCACTGTCTGTTGGCTGTGCCTTGCCTCTAGTGCTGATATACTCCATTTTTCAGACTCCTTTAAGGTATTTCTCGCTTCCGCACCCGCAGCGATTTAGGAGTAACCTCCAAAAGCTCATCTTCTGCGAGAAATTCCAGGTACTGCTCCAAACTCATGACTTTTGGCGGTATAAGCTTTGCAGAAATATCTGCAGTGGAGCTGCGCAGATTAGTGAGGTGCTTGCGCTTGCAGACGTTAATTTGCAGATCTCCGGCTCTGGAGTGCTCTCCCACCACCATTCCCCTGTAGACCTCAACTCCAGGTCCTATGAACAATTCGCCCCGCAGCTGGGCATTTTCCAAGGCAAAACTTGTGGCGGTGCCTGTCTCAAAAGCCACCAAAGACCCTTGCTGTCTGGGGTTGATCTCCCCTGCTAGAGGTCCCCAGTGGTGGAAAGCGTGGTACATGACCGCCTCTCCGCGAGTTGCTGTGAGGAGCTCTGCCCGCAGCCCAAAGAGCCCCCGGGTGGGAAGTACAAATTCTAAAACAGTCTGCTCTCCCCTGGTTTCCATTCTCTTCAGCTCGCTTTGTCTAGGGCCCAAAAGTTCCATTACCTGTCCCACGTAATCTGACGGTACGTCCACAAGCAGTTCTTCGTAAGGCTCCAGCTTTTCTCCATCAACCTCGCGGACGATCACCTTGGGCCTTGAAACCTCAAACTCATACCCTTCCCTGCGCATGGTTTCAATGAGGATGGAAAGGTGGAGTTCGCCCCTGCCAGAAACTACGAACGCATCAGGGGAGTCTGTGGGCTCCACAACGAGCCCCACGTTATCTTCCATTTCCCGAGCCAACCTCTCCTTGAGGTTGCGGGAGGTGACAAACTGCCCTTCCCTCCCTGCGAAAGGGCTTTTGTTGGCTGAGAAAACCATGGAAATAGTGGGCTCATCGATCTCGACGAAGGGAAGAGCCTGCGGGCTTTGGGGATCTGCAATGGTTGCCCCCACAGGCACATCCCCCAGTCCCCCGATCACCACAATTTCGCCGGCTTGCGCCTGGTCTATCTGCTCTTTCTGCAGGCCACGATAGTGAGCTAAAGTGGCAACTCTCCTCTTTTCCACAGTTCCGTCTGGAAAAATCACCGCAACCTCGTCCCGCTCGCGGACTGTGCCGTTTGCAATCCTGCCGACCACTTGTCTGCCCAGATATGAATCGTATTCCAGCATGGCTACTGCAAGCTGAAAAGGCCTGATTCTGTCGCCGCCTGGTGCTGGAATTTCCTCAATGATGGTTTTAAAAAGGTCCTCTAGATCCTCCTTGGGCTGATTTAAGTCAGCTGTGGCAGTACCTGCCCTTGCTGCTGCATAAAGCACTGGAAACTCCAGCTGCTTTTCTGTGGCCCCAAGCTCGATGAATAAATCTAAAACCTTATCCAGGGTTACATCCGGCCTTGCCTGGGGCCTGTCGATTTTATTGATCACCACAATGGGAACAAGGTTCTGAGATAACGCTTTGCGGAGCACGAACCTGGTCTGTGGCATGGGACCTTCCACAGCATCCACCAACAGCAGGACTCCGTCCACCATCTGGCAAATCCTCTCAACTTCAGAGCCGAAATCTGCGTGGCCTGGAGTATCCACAATGTTGAGCTTGTAGCCCTGGTAATTAATGGAAGTGTGCTTGGACATGATGGTTATTCCCCGCTCTCGCTCCAGCTCCCCTCTGTCCAGCACCCGCTCCCGCACAACCTGACGCTGGTGAAAAATCCCGCTTTGTTTCAGCATTGAGTCCACTAAGGTGGTTTTGCCGTGATCTACGTGCGCGATGATTGCTAGATTCCGGATTTTGCTCTGCTCCATATATCTTCCCTTCTACTTCAGCAAGGTCAAAAAGCGCTGATATTGCTTCTCCCAAGCAGATTGATCCTGGGGCAGGTAGACTGCAGGCGGGAAGGATGCGGCAACTATCTCCCTTGCCTGCGCCAGCCCATCAACTTCGCCCAAAGCCATGGCCTGCACCATCAGGTTGCCGATGGCAGTGGCCTCAACCGGTCCTGCCACAACCTTCACGCCGCAGGCATTGGCCGCAAACTGACAGAGCAGCTTGTTTTGAATGCCGCCGCCCACCATGTGGAGGACACCCAGCTTCATGCCAGTGACCTCCCGCAGCCTGTCCATTGTCCAGCGGTATTTCAGGGCCAGGCTCTCTAAAATTGTCCTTGAGATCTCGCCTTTGCTTTGGGGAACGTACTGGCCAGTTTCCCGGCAGAACTGGCAAATAGCATCAGGCATGGATGGAGGATTGAGAAACTCCGGTGCATCTGGATCGATAAGGCTGGAGAAGGCTGGTGCCTGCTCTGCCAGTTCTGTCAGTTCAGCGTAGGAATAGTTTTCACCCTCCAGCTGCCAGCGCCGCCTGCTCTGCTGCAGGAGCCACAAGCCCATGATGTTTTTAAGAAGCCTGATTTTGCCCCCAGCACCGCCTTCGTTGGTGAGGCTTCCCTCCATGGCAGCTGGGCTGAGGACAGGCTGATCAGTTTCAACGCCCAACAGAGACCAGGTACCGCAGCTGAGGTAGGCGTAATCTTCCTCTTCAGCAGGCACTGCAACCACTGCAGAGGCTGTGTCGTGCTCAGCAGGCGCAATAACCTGCAGGCCCGCACCTCCGCCCACCTCTGCCTGCACGTCGGAAGTCAGTCCTCCCACAACAGTTCCAGGTTGGATCAGTTCCGGGAAGATATCAGTGGGCAGTCCAAGCTCTGCTAGCAGTTCTGCAGCAAAAGTCCTCCCGCTGTGGGACAGCATGGAACTGGTGCTGGCGATGGTATACTCTGCCACTTTTCTGCCGGTGAGAAAATATGTAAACAGATCCGGCATGAAGAGGAGGGTTTTGGCTGCAGAAAGGGCTGTGCTTTTGTTCATCAACAAAGTCTTCAGCTGATAGAGGCTGTTGAAAACCTGAAACTGAATCCCTGTCTGCTGCCAGATCTTCTCCTTGCCAACTTCAGCCAGGGCTTGCTCGTACCCCAGCTGGTTTTGAGGATCCCGATAGTGTCTGGGATTTCCCAAAAGAACCCCAGCCTCATCCAAGAGGCCGAAGTCCACGCCCCATGTATCGATGCCAAGGCTTTTGATCTCCGGGTCTTCTCTCAGGGCAAGGCGCAACCCCTCTTTGATCTCCCGCCAAAGTTCCAGTGTGTTCCAGTAGAAATTCCCTCGTACCCACACAGGACGATTGAGAAAACGATGGATCTCTTGCAGCTGCAGGTGTTTGTTCTCCAAGGTTCCCAAAATCGCTCTGCCGCTTTCCGCTCCCAAGTCAAAGGCCAAACTCCGCATTCGTCTCACCTCTCATGGAAATCTTTAATTATTGTAACAAAATTTTCCCAGGATAACAACAGGCAAAACTCATTTCCGAGAAGGAGATATATGGACATGCGCTGTCTTCTCTGTTAGAATAATACTAGAATTTTGAAACCCAACTGCGTGCAAAGGAGCTAGCCATGGAACCCATCAGCCTTTTCAGCTCGCATCCCCCCTCAAGGCCGCAGGTGTTTTTATTCTACAACAGAATTTTCTCAAACTATCAAATGTCGCCTCACAGCCACCACTACATAGAGTTCATGTGCCTGGAAAGCGGCAGCTGCCGCTTTCAGCTGCAAGACGGAGAGCACCAGCTTAAAGCGGGGCAATTCATCTGTCTGGACGCCGGCGTGCCCCACGGGATGGTAGTAGAAGAGCCAGCCCGGATCCTCAACGTTGAGTTTTATTTCAGCTCTCCAAAAAGCGATCCTTTGGCAGAAAAAATTCTGCCCCTTCCTCCCCCCAAAAAGGCCGGATATTACATTTTGGAGGACAACACCAACATCTCTACCTTAATGAAAATGATCATCGGCGAGGTGACTGGCCACAGGCCACAGCAGCAGCTGGCAGCAGAACTGTTGATCTGGCAGCTGCTATTGGAACTTAGAAGGCTGGCTCAAGACCAGGAACAGCTTCACGGCAACCGCCACGTGCGCAAGGCCATGGCTTACCTGGACAGCCACTACTACGCAGACTTTTCCATTGGCCAGCTGGCTGAAAAACTCAACCTCAACCGCAGCTACCTGCAGAGGATCTTCAAGGAGGAAACTGGCTGCACTCCTGCAGCATATCTTTTGAACCTGCGGCTCCAGAGAGCTTCGGCTCTCCTTGCACGAACAGATCTGCCCATCGCTGAGATCAGCGATTATGTGGGATTTTCAAGTCAGCAGTATTTCACCCACGTCTTCCGCAAGCATAAAGGGATGACGCCCAGACAGTACAGGCTGACAAAAAAAGTAACAAAAACATAAAAAATCTATCCTGGGAAACAGAACTGTAAGATAAAATAAACCCAGGAAGATATAATTAAACGAAGCAATCATATTTTTTAAGGAGGCTTATCTATGTCTGTAAAAGTAACATTCGTAGGTGCAGGCAGCGTTGTCTTTTCCAAGCAGCTGATGATGGACATCCTCTCGACCCCTGAGCTTGAGGATACATCGTTTTCCCTTTACGATATTGATCCGGAAAGACTCGAAACTGCCAAACTAATCTGTGAAGATCTGGTCCAGTCCTTAGGGAACAAAGCAACAGTTACCACAAGCCTGGATCGAAAAGAAGCCCTGCGTGGAGCAGACTTTGTGGTGAACATGATTCAGGTTGGGATGCACGAGGCAACTCTGCTGGACTTTCAAATCCCAGCCAAGTACGGGTTGAAGCAGACCATCGCTGACACCACAGGCGTTGGCGGCATATTTCGCGGCCTGCGCACCCTGCCTGTGATGCTCTCCATGGTGGAGGAAATGGCTGAAGTCTGTCCTGACGCATACCTCCTCAACTACACAAATCCCATGCCCATTAACTGTCTGGGCTTGTTTTTGGCCATGAAGGAAAAGGGACTGGACATCAAGACTGTGGGGCTCTGCCACAGCGTGCAGGGCACAGCCAAGCAGCTCGCCGGCTACCTCAAGGTGCCCTACGAAGAATTGGAGTATTTTGTTGCCGGTATTAACCATATGTCCTGGTTCTTGACCTTAAAACATAACGGAAAAGATCTCTACCCAGCATTGTTTGAGGCCATGGAAGATCCCGAAATCTACAAAACCAACAAGGTCCGCTTTGAAATCATGCGCCATTTTGGCTATTTCGTCACAGAGTCAAGCGAACATATGGCAGAGTACACAGCCTTCTTCATCAAAGATCCCAAGCTCATTGAGGAGCTGGACATCCCCATTAACGAATACATCACCCGCAGCGAAAGGAATCTGAAGTCCTATGCTGAGATCCGGGAAAAGGTCTTAAGGGGCGAACATCTGGAAGTCGAAACAAGCCACGAATATGCCAGCGGCATTATCAAGGCCATCACCACAGGAAAGCCTTGGAGCTTCAATGGCAACTTCCTCAACGAAGGTCTCATCGACAACCTCCCCAGGGACTGCGCAGTGGAGGTGCCCTGCCTTGTAGACCGCAGCGGCATTCACCCATGCCATGTGGGAAGCCTCCCGCCCCAACTGGCAGGCCTCAACCTGACCAACATCAATGTCCACCGCCTCACAGCAGAAGCCTTCCTCACAGGGAAAAAAGAATATCTGTACCATGCAGTGGCTTTAGATCCCCTGGCCTCATCCATGCTGAACCTGGATCAAATGAGAGCCATGGTGGACGAGCTGGTAGAGGCCCACGGCGACGCCCTGCCGAAATTGAGCTAGCATCCCATGACAAGAAAAAGCTGACGACTCGTCAGCTTTTTCTTTATTATAAGAGTTCAGAGCGGCGGATGGCATCCCTTATAGCTTCCACCAGCAGAACCTCTTCATCTGTGGGACCCAGCCTCCCTGTGGCCCGCTGGCCGTCGAAGCGGAGGTAAGTGCTGTAGGTCCCCACTCCGCTAGCGATGCCGCTTGTGAGGATCTCACCTGTGGGAACTGCAATGAGCTTGTAGGCAACCTGCGCTGTCCGCTTATAGACCACGCTGATCCTGAGGCCGTGAAGCACAGAGAAGTTGCTCTTCTGCTCCATGGGACCTGCATGGGCCAGGCTGCAGACCAAAACATAGTCCAGTTTGTGTTTATCTCCCAGCAACTCTAAAGAAGATTGATAGTCAGCAAGCTCAGGGATGCTGTTGTCATCTACAATGGCGAGCCTGGTTCTCCGTTTCGCCTCCTGGCTTACAAGCCAGCTGTAGGACGGCTCACCTTCCCAGGTAACGCCCACTTTATAGCCTTTGAGCTTGCCGAGAAGGCCCGGCTCGCGGCAGCCTGAAATGGAGAAAAGAAGCAGGCAAGCCATTGCCACTGCAACCAGTTTCCTCAAATGTTCTCTCCCCTTTCTACCCTGGATAACTTTTCAGATCCCAAAACTGCAAGGACAACACCTAAAGTATTGAACCCGGCCAGGGCAATACCCCAGGGAAAGTCCAGACTCTGTGCAACGAAGCCAGCCAATGCAGAGCCTGAAGCTGCGCCTAAAACCCCAGCTGTGCCCAAAATGCCGATGGCCCTCTCGCCAGCAAGGGCCGCGCCTCTATCTATCAGGAGAGAATAAATGCCTGAAAACCCAAAACCAAGGGCCAGAAAAGAGAGGACGCTCACTGTGGCGCTGCCGAAGGCTGCCAGAAAGCTGCAGAGGGTAGACCACAGGGCAAGGAACACAAGGGTGGGGAGGCTTGGGAAATGCGCCTTGGCCAAAATAAATCTGCCCAAGGTGATATTAAGCCACAGACCACCTAAGACGAAATTGCTCCAGGGAATTTGAAACTCATCCAGCAGAAACTTCACCACCCAGACGCTGGTGATGCTTTCTGCTCCCACGTAGAAGAAAATCCCGAGGCAGATCAGCCAAAAGCCCAGGCTGCTGGCAAAAGAAGACTCTGCTTGTTGGGCAGGTGCAGGGCTCTCTTCTCCTGCAAGAAAAATCCCCAGGGCAAGCGAGGCAATTGCGTAGCTTGCAGGAATCGGCCGCCACAGGCCCTGCTGCTGCCAAAGGCTGCTGTAGAGGGGCCCCAGCACCACGCCAATGCCGAGCCAGGCGTAGAGCCTGCTCAAAGTCGCTGCCTTGTGCTCCTGAGGGAGGAAGCTGGTGGATAAAGCTGCCATCCCTGTGAAGAGATAGCCTGCGGCCATGCCGGCGAAAAACAGTCCTATAAGGAAGAACCATACCTCAGGTGCTCCTGCCATGAGCCCTAAAGCTAGCGCTAACAGAAAACTGCTTAAACGAATTCCTTTAAGGCTCAATTTCCTGTTGGACAGGAGCATGCCCGGGACGTTTCCCAGCATGTAGGTCATGGAAACCAGTCCGGCTTGTGCTTTGTCCAGGGCGAAATCCCGCATTACAAAATCCAAAATCGGACCCAAAACAAGCTGCACCAGCCCGATGGTGAGCATTAGAAAGTTGAAAATCATCGTCAGTTTCTTGGACAATCTCTATCTACCTGCCTTCAGATCAGCCAGCTTCTGAACAGACTGGGCGAAATCCCCGAGGGCCTTGCGAAATGGTTCGGCTGTTCTCAAATCCACGCCTGCCCTCTTGAGGATGGCCAGGGAATAGTCGCTGCTGCCGCTGGAGAGAAACTCCAAGTATTTTTCAGATCCTTTTTCTTCGATCTGTTCTGCCAAAGCCACAGCAGAAGAAAACCCTGTAGCGTATTTATACACGTAAAAGGGCGTATAAAAGTGGGGGATCCTGGCCCACTCATAGGCAAGCTCCTGGTCTAAAACCACTGCCGGGCCGTAATAGGTGCGGTTCAAGTCCAGATAAAGTTCATTGAGGCTCTCTAAGGTGCAGGGCTTGCCGCTGGCAACCAGCTCGTGGGCCTTGAGCTCAAACTCTGCAAACTTGGTCTGCCTGAAGACTGTGGTGCGGAATTGTTCCAGGTAATAGTTGAGGACAGCGAGCCTCTCTTCCCCTTCCCAAGTCCGCAGAAGGTGCCTTGTTAGGAGGACCTCGTTTACAGTAGAAGCAACTTCTGCCAAAAAGATTGTGTAGTCTGCATAAACGTAAGGCTGGGCCCGGTTGGAAAGATAGCTGTGGACTGCATGGCCCAGCTCATGGGCCAGGGTGTACAATCCTTCTAAGTTGTCAGTGTAGTTGAGAAGCACATACGGGTGGGTGCCGTAGGCGCCCCAGGCGTAAGCACCGGAGCGTTTTCCCCGGTTTTCGTACACATCGATCCAGCCTGCTGAAAAGGCCTCGCCCAATATCTTCAGATATTCTTCGCCCAAAGGCGCCAAAGCTTCCAGCAGAATCTCCTGGGCTTTTGAATAGGTAACTGCAGGCTGCGCTGAGAACAGCGGCGCGTACAGATCGTAGGCGCGGATCTCGTCTAATTCTAGAAACTCGCCTCTAAGTTCCTGATATTTGTGCATCACAGGCAGGCCTTCGTGAACTGCTGCCAGGAGATTATGGTATACTGCTTCAGGAATGTTGTCTGCAAAGAGCGAGCTTTCCAAAGTTGACTTATACTTGCGCAGCTTGGCGTAGAAAAGATCCTTCCGCAGACTGCTCTCAAGGAGTGCAGCGAAAGTGTATTTGTGGTCAATATAGGCGCTGTAGAGGGCTTGGAAAGCTGCTTTCCTCACCTGGCGCTTGGGGCTACGCATAAACTGGATATAATTTCCAGATGTAAGCTCTACCTTCCTGCCAGCTTCGTCTTGGATAATGCCGAATTTCAGATCTGCGTTGGAAAGGGAGCTGTGCACATTGGCAGGAACAGCTGCCAGCTCTGAACTCAAAGCCAGAATCTCTTCCTGTTCCCTGCTCAAAGTGTGGGGAGCAAGGCGCAGAATCTGATCGAAAAAGTGCTGGTACAGTTTTAAGCTGGGTTCTGACAAAAGGTAATTGTTCAGCTGCTCCTCTCCTAAGCTCAGCACCTCAGGCTCGAAAAAAGCCATAGCAGCTTTGGTTTGGGAGTAAAGGGAGATGGCTCTGCTTTTCAAAGCTTGCCCCTCTCCGCTTCTCGTGTCTTCGTCGCTCTTCATCAGGGCATAAACGTAGAGCCGCTCAGCCAAAAGTTGAATTCTCTCCATCAGCTCGACGCACTGGAAAAGCACCTCTGCTCCTTCTCCCAGCCGGCCTGCAAAGGCAGAAAGCTCAGGGAGAAGCTCAAACAGCTCCCCTGCTTTCTCTTCCCACTCGCCGATGCTGCCAAACAAATCTTCCAAGCGCCACTTGTATTCTGCTTGAATCTCCTCTCTTTCCGGCGCCTGCTTTACTTCTTCCGTCAATTTTCATCCTCCCATCAAGCAAATAAAGCTACAAGCCTCTGCCAAAGTCCCAGCAACACCTTCCCCGCCTGGGCGAAGAAGCTGCCGAGTTTTTGCCAGAAGCCAGTGGAAAGAAGCTGCTCCATATCTCGCAAACTCAAAGGGAGTTTGCCGATGCGGTAAAAGAGCCTGCTGAGTTTTTCCAGCTGTCCTTGATTCAAGCTCACCTTCATTTTCTCAGCAGCTTCTCGTACGATCTCCTCTACCTCCGCGAGAGTCTGCGGCCTTTCTTTGAGAACCTGGGCTTTGATTCTCTGCATGAGCTCGCTGGCTTTTTCCTGGCCCAGGTCTTTGCCCAACTCCCCTGCTTGCACCAGCTCTTCAGTTGCTGCATCTTTTGCTTCCTGCGACAGCTCCTGGCCGGTAATGAGCTCATAGGCTTTGAAAATACCAGTGAGGGCTGCAGTGCCGGAGACAGGAGTGGGGGCCAAAGCAATAACCTCTGCTTGCTTCACGCCTCCTGTAACCAGGGCGCTGCGGTACATTTGGGGTGTGATCAAGGTGATGTTGTGTGTCTCCACTTTAACCCCTCTCCCCACCCCAACTTTAATGTATACAGAGGAGATGGCCCGGGTGCCCACAGCTTTCAGATCCACTTTTCCAGCTAAAGCCTCCCGCTCCTCTGCGTTTGTAACTGAAATCTCCTCTGCTCCTTCCAGATCTGCTCCCTTGGATAGGAGGATCTGCCTCAAATCTTCCTTTTGCCTCTGCGTCAGGTCTTCTCCCCAAACCAGGACCCTTTGGGCAGAAGCCAGATTCAGACAAAAGAATACCAAGGCGAGAAGAAAGCAGACCTTCAGCCTCAATTTCATCATCCTCCTAAAGTTCAAGGATCATTCCATCGTAGGCCACAAGCAGCCCTGTCCCTGCCACGTGCTCTTCCAGCTGGTGGTGCAGGAGGCCGCCGTTGTGGGAGAAGTGAGTAATCACACATTTTGCATCAGAAGCCAAAGCACCGATTTCCTCGAGCCTGGCCTTGGCCTCTAAAATGGCAGGGATTCCCATGTGTCCCCTGCGGTATGGGAGGGGGCCGTTTGTGCAGTCGAAGTTCACAAGCTGCAGATTTGCTCCCTCGAGAAACTGCCAGGTTTCTTCTGGATACCAGCCGCTGTCGTGGGCATAAAAGATCTTGGTGCGGCCGTCGTCAATTATATACAACAAGGCTGTTTCAGTTCGATCCAGCATGTGGTCTGCAGGAAGCGCTGTCACCGTGAACCTGCCGGCCTTGAAGGTGTCCCCAGGCTTTACAGCCTTAAGGCTCACTGTCCTAAGATCCAGCTCTGATAGCTGCGCTACCACATCCTGGTTGCCCCAAACCTCAAGTTCCTGCTCAGATCTCAGGTGGGCGTAAGGCTCTTTGCGCATTGCCAGCTCCTGAGGATAAAAATGATCCTGGTGGGAGTGGGTAATGAGGAGCTGCTGCACCCTTCCCAGCTCAAGCCCTTCCCGCAGGGCGTGGAGGTAAGTGTCTGGGGGAAGGTCTAGCAAAAGCTCGTCGTCTATGAGGACAGAGCTTCTGGTGCGGATGTTCTTGCCGCCCATCTCCCTTGCCGCTTTGCAGGCATCGCACTGGCAGAAAACAGCTGGCCAGCCTTCTGCGGCTGCAGTGCCCAGATAGTGGATCTTCATTTTCGTCACCTCATTTTACATAATTTTTCCCAAGGTTCTTGCTTCTGCTTTGCAGCAGAGGCTTTGCGAACTAACTCGTACAGGAGAGGATCTCCAAGGAGCAGCTTCCAGGCCCGCATGGCCCGCCTGCGGAAGGCAGGATGCAGAAGCTCAATATTATCTGCCTGCACCAGGGGACAAAGGAAAAGTCCCATGCTGTCCAGCTGCAGCTCAAGCTCCCCTGCATCTGTAAGTACCGGCAGCAAGGGAAAAGTGCGGCAGGCCAGGGGGCGTTCTTCCCGGGGACAGGTGCCTGAACAGGTGAGGAAAAACAGATGCTCCCCTGTGAGGGGTTCGATCAGTTTTTCCAGTTTGCACCAAGATTTCCCCTGAAAGAAGGCCTCTTCTCCAGGGAGCAGAAACATCCCATCTTCAGAGGTGCCGCTGCAGCACCTCTTTTGGCACAATCTGCCGCAGTCCATCCTGCCCAAAGGACCGAAGTCCAAAAGACTTATGGCTTTTCTGTATAGTTTTTCATCCATTGGGAGGCCTCCGCATAAGAGTTTTTCTAAGGGGCATTATTATAAAGACAATAAAAATTAAAGGAGCATGAACCATGCTGACAGAAGCTGCCAAACAGGCTTTAGACCGCATTTTGGCTGCAGAGTACAGCCTCCTGGAAAGCTATGAGCGCATTGTGGCAGAGGAGGGAGACCCCCTTTTCGCTGAACAGCACAAGCTCTGCCAGGAAATGACAGCTGAACTTTCTGAGTTTCTGAGCAAAAACGGCTCGAGCCCCAGGCAGACTTCCGGGGTGATTGGCATAGTCTTTCGCCTGGGAGATGCCATGGCGACCCCGGAAGGTGAGGTGCTGTCTTTGACAAGACAAATCAAGCTTGCCATAGAAGAAAAATACCGCCTGCTCTCAAAGCTGCCGCCAGAAGCCTTGGCCATAGTTGAGCGGCACTTGGGCCAAGAGCGGCAAATGCTTCTGGAGCTGGAGCAAATGGCAAGCGCCAAAGTCTGAGCTTTCCCTTCTGGGAGGTGAAAGGTATTTTTCAACCCCAACAGGTTTTCATCCAACAAGATGCTTTGAACTACCCCCTGGGGCGAGAGCTGGCCAGACGCTTTCACGAGCTGGAGCCAGTCATCTACCAAAAGAGAATTCCAGCCATCCGCGGGCTGGAACCAAGGGAGAAATTCCAGCTGAGCAAGAAGACACTAGTTGTTTCCCTTTGGCAGGGCAGAGAATTTCAAAGCTGCAGGCCTTCTGCCCACTGGCAGCTGCCGTTGGTCAGCGGCTGCCCAGGCCACTGCCACTACTGCTACCTCCACACAAATCTGGGCACAAGACCATTTATCAACGTCCGGGTGAACATTGAAGAGATCCTAAAGAAGGCTTCCTCCCTCTGCAAGGAGATGCCAAAGGCCACAGTCTTTGAAGGTGCAGCCACCTCGGATCCTGTGGCTGTAGAGCACCTGACAGGTGCTTTAGCCAAAACAATCGAATTCTTCGCCCAACAGCCCCATGGCCGCTTTCGCTTCGTGACCAAATTCCCTTACGTGGAAAGCTTCCTCGAGCTGGAGCACAGGCAGAAAACAGAGATCAGGTTCAGCATCAACTGCCAGGAGGCCATTGCCGCTTTTGAAAAAGGCGTACCCTCCTTGAAAAGGAGGATAAAAGCGGCAGGCAAGGCAGCAGAAGCAAACTATCCCACAGGCTTTCTCATCGGCCCTCTTTTCGTCTTTCCCCAGTGGAAAGAAGCCTATGAGAGAATGCTAAAGGAGCTGTCTGTGGGCCTGCCAGAGGGCAAGTACACCTTCGAGCTCATCAGCCACCGCTTCACCCTTCGGGCCAGGCAGTGGATTAACACACTCTATCCAGAAAATAAAGTGCCGATGGATGAAGAGAAGCGCCAGTTCAAGTTCGGCCAATTTGGCTACGGCAAATACCTTTATCCAAAGGCGCAGCGGAAAGAGCTTGAAGACTTTTTTCGAGAAAAAATCAGAGCTTACTTCCCCCAAAGCGACGTTCTTTATTTCGTCTGAAAACGGGATTTGTAATAGGCAAGGAACGCTTCAAAAGCGCGGTCGTAAAGGAGCAGTCCCGCCTGAGCCCCCAGCCACACAACAAGCAGAGGATGGGAAAAGGAGAGCTGCACAGACAGGCCTAAAAAAAGCGCGAGCCAATATGAAAGCAGAAGCAGACAGTTAAAGTAAATAAGCTTCACAGGCTGCGCAAAGTATTTGGGTCCCTTGGAAAGATACGTGCGCACCAGACCCCAGTTGCCGAAAAAGACAAAATACGCCAAGCTCACCGGGCCCAGAGGAAACAGCCACAGAGCCAGGATGCTGGCTGCCAGATAAAACAGCCAAGCCCAGCTCTTTCCGCACTCGATAAACACAAGGGAAGTGAAGACTGAACTTATCATCAAACAAAACAGCTTGTTTGTCGGCAAAAGCTGAGCCAAAAGCAGGGAAAGGGTGGTCAGGCTGAGCAGCAAACCAGCAAATGCGCTCTTGGAAACTCGAGAGCTTTTCATCTCAACAGCAGCTGATGAGGTCTCCGCCCATGCACTCGCAGCAGCAGTCAGCTACATATAGCGTAGTGCAGAGCTTGCAGAGGTCATCTCCACCGGACCCGCCCATATAAGGCTGCTGCCCCTGCTGCATGGTTTGATTCATCTGCTGGTAGGCTGCGCGATATTCGGGATTGCCCGGCTCCAAACGGACTGCCTCCTGGAGATGATAGCGGGCCTCGCCGTACCTTCCCAGGCGAACCGCAATTGCTGCCTTGCAGAAATGCCATTTCCCTGTGTCCTGAGGCAGTTGGGCAAGAAGCTGCTGCGCCTCAGAAAGCCTTCCTTGATTGATTAACTCCAATACCCTCTCGTAGCTCGCGTTGTTTGAGTTTCCACGATAATTGCCGCTGGAAAGGAGTTTGTACGCCTCGTTGATCTCCTTGAGCTTCTCTTCTGCCAGATCTGCCAAAGGATTGTTGCGGTATTGATCTGGATGATATTTTTTCACCAGCTTCAAATAGGCTCTGCGGATTTCCTCCTGACTCGCTCCCTCAGGTACACCTAAAACTTCGTAAGGATTCATCCCCCACATCCTCCTGCCCGGCCAATACTTTTTCTGTGGTATGTGCAAGACCGAGTTTTACTATGTTGTCCAGCACGGCTTGCGTTCCCAACTGCAGCCTGCTGTAGTAATTCTGGATTTGCGCCAACGTGTAGTAGAGATTGAATTCCACTTCCGGTTTTAAATTCGCCTTGAATTCCCCTGCCTCCTCCCCTTGCCATTTATATTGATAGCGGAGGGGATTATATGAGCCTGTGGCCAAATCAATCTCCAAATCGGCAAAAGCATCGATCAGATACAGCCAGCGGCCCAATTCGTAGGAGAAGCTTAAAAGCTCACTGGGCGCCTCAGCTACTGAAAAAAGCTCCTTCATAATCCTGGCGAAGGGCTCTGCTGCTCTGTCTGCGCTGGGGCAGCAAGCCCGCTCCAAGCTCAGCAGACAATCCAGCTCCCAGGCAATTCTGCTGGCAACTTTCTCGCTTTTTGAGGCTGCCCTTTGTTTTGCCGAAGCGAAAAAGGCTGTTCCCAAAAGCCCTTTGATGGAGCGTTCGTTCTGCCAGTCATCAAGAAGTTTGTAGTAGACAAGCAGAACGTTCACGTCTGCAGCGTACTCCAGCAAAGGGCTGTCCGCTGCGAAAAGGCGCTTGCGCCCAGGATGGAGAAGGCATCTGCCTGAAACGATCTTTTCCTCTTCTCCAGTGAGGGCAGACAGCAAAAGGGCTAGGAAAGTGGCCTCATAGCTCAAAGTGAGGCGGGAGAAGTGGCCTAAACGCTTGCCCATAGTGCGGCAGAGGCCGCAGTAATAGGCGCGAAAATAGTGAAAATCTTTAATCTTCAGCTCAGGTTCAACTGGCCGCAAATATCCAAACAAAGTTCTCCTCCCGGAAGTATTGCTCATTTGATTATATCAGTTTTTCCCAAACAAGAAAAGAGGCGCACATGCGCCCCTTCAAGCACTCTTGGAACGGGAAGAACTGCTTTTCCTTTGGATGGTCTGCATCATCCCTAAAATGATCACACAGATTCCAGCCCATTTCCACCAGCTGAGGCTTTCTCCCAAGAAGATCCAGGCAAGAAGAGTGGCAAGGGCTGGTTTGGCGAAGAAAGTTGCAGAACCAGCAGCAGGCGACAGCAGCGACAAGCCTCTTAAATAGGCAAAGTATGCCACTCCTGTGACGAAAACCCCCAAGTACAGCATGGGAAGGAGGTTGCTGGAGGTGATTTGCCACATGGGAGCGCCGAAGACTGGCAGCAGCAAGAAGACCACAATCCCGCCCAAAATAAAGGAAATGCTGTTGGCAGTGGCGCTGCCCAACCGCTGGGCGTAGCCCCTTCCCAAATATGTATAAAGGCCGAAGACAGCTGCTGAAAGGAGGGCAAAGACTGGCCCCTGCCAATTGTCGAGGCTCGCAGGTCCGGCGATGAGGAAAACCCCCAGAAAACCGATTAGCAGACCTATGATTTCTTTTTTTGTCAGCTTGTCCCCTGCCAGTGCTGCAACTATGCCAACAAACAGGGGATTGGTGGAAAAAAGGATAGCTGCCACAGACGCCTGGGTATAGGATAAAGACAGCTGCAAAAGCCCCATGGCGAGGCCAACGTTGAGCACTCCCAAGAAAAACAAGCCCCACCAATCTTTAGAATCCGATGGCAATTTCGCAAAAGGCAGGAGCACAATTCCTCCCAGGGTAAAGCGAAAAGCGCAGACGAAAAGGGGGTGCATCCCGCCTGCCAAAGTGCTGCCCACGATTTCGTAAGTGCTGAAAAATAGAATTGTCAATGCCAGCCATAAATATCCTTTAACTTCTTTTGTCATACTCGTCCGTTACAGAAAACTCATTTGAATTTGCGAAGTTCTAATCTGCTGAAGTTTTTCTATAACAGATCCACCTCCTTTTTGTTTTTATTCAACCCATCTTTCTGGGCTTTTTCGCTGTATTCCCTCTTTGACAGCTCCAAGGGTCTTTTCTGGTGAACTCTGCTGCAAAAGATCCTTAGCTCTGATCCTAAAACAAATTTGTTCCAAAATCAAGAGTGTTGAACATTACTGATCAGCGTTGCTGTTTGCGATGTGCAGGGTACGGGTGGGGTAGGCAAACTTGATGTCCATTTCCTCTGCGATGGTCAAAATTCCCAGATTGATTTCGTGCACCACCTCCAGATATTCCTTCCAGACTATGGAGCGGGTGAAGCAGTAGACGAAAACATCCAGGGAACTCTCGCCAAAGGCGTTGAAATAGACGAAAATCATGTCCGGATGGATGCCGGGGTGGTTTTTGATAAACTCCCTCAGGCGCTGGATGAACTGATCAAGTTTTTCCGGCGGCGTTTCAACAGCCACTTTGAAAGAGAAAGTGTAGCGGCGCTTGCCCATCCTGGACCAGTTTGTAATCACGTCCCCTGCCAAAGTGCTGTTGGGAACTGTCACCTGCGCTTGGGCGAAGGTGCGAATTTTGGTGCTGCGGATGCCCAGCTCCTCTACCATCCCCTCTACCGGCCCTGAAACGATCCAGTCCCCTACCCCAAAAGGCCGCTCGAACATAAGCGTCAAGCCGCCAATAAAGTTCGCAGCTGTGTCTTTGGCTGCCAGAGCCAGAGCAAGGCCCCCCAGCCCCAGCCCTGCAAGGAGCCCGGCCACATCAAAACCCCAATCTTCCAAAATTGCAATAGCGCCCAGGAGGACAACCACGATCTTCACTGCCTTGCGGAGCATGGGGAGAAGCAGCTCTACGTAGTCCTCGCCTCGATTGACAAAAGAACTGAGGAATTCGCTGAGCAGCTCTGCTCCTCGATAGAGGCCTGCAAAAATTCCAACCAGAACCAAAGTGCGCATCAGCCGGCTCATTAAATCATCAAGCCAGGCAGGCAGGGCAACAACTTGGGTCACAAACCAAATCCCTGCCAAAAGGAGAAAAAACCTCATGCTTGGCGCCACAGCATCCAAAAGCTGTTTCTGCCTCCCCTCTTCCCAGGGGATTTTGGCAAACAACTTCTGGAGAATTTTGGTGAGAACCAGGCTCACAAGCCATGCTCCCACTATGATCCCGATGCTAATCACCATCTGCCAAAGCTTTGGTGCCAACTTTACCCTCCTCGTCAGTTTTTCCTGGCAGCTTCGCTGCCTGCGAGAAAGCCGCTGGACCAGGCCCACTGGAGGTTGTAGCCTCCGCTATCTCCATCTATGTCCAGGATTTCCCCGGCAAAATAGAGGTTTTTCACCACTTTGGATTCCATTGTGGTGCTGTCCACCTGCGATACGTCCACCCCGCCTGCTGTGACTTGCGCCTGCTGCCATCCCAATAGCCCGGTGACAGGGAAACGCCAGGCCTTTATTAACTTGCCCAAAGAGCGCCTCTGCTGGGAGGTGAGGGAGCTTGCAGGGGCTGTAGAGGCAAGGCCTGCTGCCCTGATCAAGGTTTCCCCTAGCTTGTTGGGCAGCCAGCCGGCGAAAAATCTCTCCAAGGGTCTTCTGGGCTGATTCAGCTGCCGCAAGGACAGAGCCTCCAGCAGGTCTTCTTCAGAGAAGTCAGGGGCAAAATTCAGGGAGAGGACAGGCTCTTCACCCTGGGCTAACAGCTCTCCTGCCTGCCTGCTCAAAGCCAGGGCCGGAAGGCCCGAAAGGCCGTAGTTGGTGAAGAGGATCTCCCCTTTGCGGCTTGCAATCTGCCTCCTGCGGGCCAAAAGTTGTATTTCAGCGTGAACCTTGATGCCCTGCAGCTGAGGGTAGACTTTGCCCAGCTGCAGCTGTACCAAAGCAGGCCGAGGGGCGATGATCCTGTGGCCGAGGCTTTTGGCCAGCTCCAAGCCCTTGCCGTCAGAACCGGATTGGGGATGGGCTTTGCCTCCTGTGGCCAAAATCACTTTTTCTGCCTTGATTTCATCGTCTGCGAGAACGACGGTGAATTCCCTGCCCCGCCTGATCTCCTGCACCTGGGCTTCTGTGCGCACCTGGACCCCTAAAGCTTCCAGTTCCCAGCGCAGCACATCCACAATGCTCCCTGCCTGGTTTGAGGCAGGGAACACTCTGCCAGCAGCTTCAGTAACAGGCACCACGCCCAGACTTGCGAAAAACTCCAGGGTCTTGTGGGGAGGAAAGCGCCTTAAGGCGCCGAGGGCAAAGGCTGGGTCCTGGCCGTGATAGTTTTCCAACCTTATCTCGCTGTTCGTGAAATTGCAGCGTCCGTTGCCTGTAGCCAGCAGCTTTTTCCCCAGGCGTGGATTTCGCTCCAGCAGCAAGACCTTCCCGCCGGAGCGGGCTGCAGCGATGCCTGCCATCATGCCGCTGGCACCGCCGCCTACAATGCAAATCAAGCTGCCTCCCTCCCTTTCTTTTTCAATGCTCTGGGATCTCTTCTTGCGGCCAGAAAGCATCCTTCAATTTCAGCAGGTCCTCAGGCAGGGGCGCAACAAATTCCGGCAGGTTTGGCAGCTGCAGGCGCCAGGCGTGAAGGGCTGGCCGGGAGAGGGTGGTATCTGCTGCATATATATTCTCTCCCAAAAGGGGGTGGCCGCAAGCGGCAAAATGGATCCTGATCTGGTTCGTGCGGCCGGTGATCAGCTGGACGTGCACGAGGCTGGCTTCGTCGCTGAAGAGAAGGGACCTGTAGCGGGTGAGGGCAGGTTTTCCTTCAAGGCTCACCCACCGCTTGCCTTCCACCCGACCCAATGGGAGGTCTATTTGGCCGTCTCCTGTGAGTTTGCCTTTGACAAAGGCGAGATACTGGGGAGTCCACAGCGCCTTCTGCCGCTCTTTGAAGAGCTTGGCAGCAGTTAAAGGATCCTTTGCAACCAGCACCAGTCCGCTTGTGCCCCGATCGAGGCGGCCTACAATGTGAAAGCGGGAGCCGTTGAGGTAGCCTGCAAGAAAGTTGGCCAAGGTGCCTGTGCCCTCTTTGGAGAGGGGATGGATCAGGAGCCCAGGCGGCTTGTTTACCACCAAGATGTGCTCGTCCTCGTAGATGAGCTCTAGATCTGCTGACTGGGGGATAATCCTTGACTCCTGGGGAAGCTGCGCAACAATAATCTCATCCCCTGGCAAGGCAGGATCGATTAGCCTTGCCTGCTGCCCGTTTTTGTAGAGGGCATCGGCCGCTTTCACCCTCCGCAAGAGGCTCCGAGAAAAACCGTGGGCTTTGAGGAGCTTCGCAATGGGCACAGGTTCAGCTGCCTCTGAGACCTTCAGCGAAAAGAGGGTTTCCATCGCAGCCCATCACACCAGAAATTTTTTCAAAACCGCAGCTACCTCTTCAGCGGCCTTTTGGGGATCCCCTGTGGCCAAAGCCTCTGCAAGGCAGGTCTGGGCGTGGTGTTCTAAAATCAACACCCCTGCCTGATGCAGGGCAGCCTTTGCTGCAGCTACTTGTGTGAGAATATCTGTACAGCTCTGTTCCCGTTCCACCATTTTGGTGATGCCTCGAATCTGTCCTTCCACTCTTCTCAGTCTGCGCAGGAGAGCTGCTTTGTCCGCTGCCATCTTGACACCCCTTTAATCGTCTAATCCTAATTCACGCAAGCGCTGTGCGTAGGCGCTTTTTCTCCGCCGCCCCCTTTGGCTTGCCCTCTGCATGCTCAAGGTATTGCGCTCCCAAAACACCCCGTCTTGGTAGCCTTGGATGGAAGAATCCTCTTCAGCCAAGGCCAGCCTCTTCTCAGCAAGACAACAATAGTATGCATCCAGCTCAATGCCGATATAGCGGCGTCCCAGCTTCTTCGCAACCACAGAGGTGGTACCAGAGCCCAAAAAAGGATCAAGCACCAGATCCCCTGGATTGGTGCTGGCCAAAATCAGCTTGGCCAGCAGTTTTTCCGGTTTTTGCGTCGGGTGGTCTGTATTTTCCGGCATGGACCAAAAAGGGACTGTCAAATCTGTCCACAAGTTGGACGGATGAGTGAGGCGAAAGTTCCCTTCGCTGGTTTCCAGCCAATCCTTGGGCCTTCCTGACTCTGTCCTGTAAGGTGCAATCACCCGCCGCTTCAGTTTCACAGCATCTGCATTGAATGTGTATTCATCTCCCACAGTACAAAACCAGATGTCTTCGGAGCAGTTTTTCCAATTGGTCAAAGCTCCTCTGCCTTTCTCCCGCTCCCAGGTAATCCGATTGCGGACCTTCAGATACTTTTCCAACAGGAGATGAATTGCGGTAGAAGAACGCCACTCACCGCAAAAGTAGACAGAGGCATTGGGTTTGAGGGTGGGAAGCAATTTGGGGAACCACGTTTCCAGCCACTTTAGATAAGCTTCAGTGGAGCGCTGTTTGAACACAGTCCGGTTGAATTCTTTGTCGAGGTTGTATGGGGGGTCCAAAAAAAGGAGATCGACACAGTTTCGAGGAAGCCAGTCCAGCACCTCAAACAAGTCCTGGTTAGTGGTTTTATTCTCAATCTCTTCAAGGGCAGCAGGACCTTCCATGACATGTAACAGCTTGGAATATTTCTCTTTTTCTTCCTCAGTTAATGTAATAGTTCGGTTGCGACTTGATTTTTTATCTTCTTCTACTGCCATGTTTATCCCCTCTCTGCAATTATATGCTTTTTTAAGTATACCATAAAGTTGAATTTTGTGAACTATAACCTACGGTCGCGTCAAGCTCCCGACAGAAAGTTGTCTTTCTCTGGACAATGCAAGTGCAGCCTTTATGTTCACCAAGCTACGGATATGTCTGACTTGATTTTACCATAAATACTTGGATTGGCAAACGGCACCCGTCTCCACCGTGCCGGCGTCTTTTCCTTGGCAAAACGTGTTCTGCCAGCACTTTCTTTCAATCTGTCCCCTGTTAGGCGGAAAATCTTAAGATTCTTTTAAAATTTTTTTAACTATTTTTAACATGAAAAGATCGAGATTTAAATTGACGTTTGGCTGCTAGAATGTTATAGTATAGATTGGAATAAATAATTGTCAGCATGATATGCTGATAGATATAAAAAAGGAGATGAAAAGCATGAAAAAGACCATTGATGGCAACGCTGCAGCAGCGCATATAGCCTATGCGTTAAGCGAAGTGGCAGCCATCTACCCCATTACACCTTCATCTACCATGGCAGAGTATTGTGATGAATGGGCAGCTCGTGGTCGGAAGAACATCTTCGATCGCAAACTGCAGATCGTTGAGATGCAATCTGAAGCTGGCGCTGCAGGTGCAGTGCACGGTTCAGCTTCAGCTGGTATGCTCACAACCACCTTCACTGCCTCCCAGGGACTGCTGCTGATGATCCCCAATATGTATAAGATCGCAGGTGAACTGTTGCCTGCGGTTTTCCATGTTTCAGCAAGAGCCCTGGCAACCCATGCCCTCTCTATTTTCGGCGACCACAGCGACGTGATGGCTACGAGGCAGACTGGCTTCGCCCTTTTGGCATCAGCATCAGTGCAGGAAGTTATGGATCTGGCGCTGGTGGCACACCTCTCAGCAATCAAGGCCTCCGTTCCATTTTTACACTTTTTCGATGGTTTCAGAACTTCCCACGAAATCCAAAAGATCGACGTCATCGATTACGAAGACATCAAGAAGTTAGTTGATTGGGAAGCTTTGGACAAGTTTCGGGCCAGGGGCCTCAATCCTGAGCACCCCCATCAGCAGGGAACTGCCCAAAACCCCGATATTTACTTCCAGGGCAGAGAAGCTTCAAACCCCTACTACCTCGCAGTGCCTAAAATAGTTGAAGAGGTAATGAACCAGGTAGGACAACTGACAGGCCGCTATTATAAACCGTTTGATTATACAGGCGCACCAGATGCCGAAAGAGTGATCATCGCCATGGGATCTGGCTGCGAGACCATAGAGGAAACTGTTAACTATCTGGTGGACAAGGGTGAGAAGGTTGGACTGATTAAAGTCAGGCTGTACCGTCCCTTCTCAATAGAGCACTTCTTGGCAGTGCTTCCTGAGTCCTGCAAGCGGATCGCTGTTTTGGACCGCACCAAAGAGCCTGGCTCAGTTGGCGAACCTCTCTATGAAGACGTCTGCACTGTGCTGAAGCAGGCAGGCAAACAGATCCTCACCGTGGGCGGCCGCTACGGCCTTGGTTCCAAAGAGTTTACCCCTTCCATGGTGAAGGCAGTCTTCGACAACCTCGCCCAAGACACTCCGAAAAACCACTTCACTGTTGGAATCGTCGACGACGTAACTGGAACCTCTTTGGAGGTAACCGAGCAGATCGACACTGCGCCTGAAGGCGTATTCCGCTGCAAGTTCTGGGGTCTCGGCTCAGACGGAACAGTTGGCGCCAACAAGAACTCCATCAAGATCATCGGCGACAAAACAGACCTGTATGCCCAAGGGTATTTTGTCTACGACTCCAAAAAATCCGGCGGCATCACCATCAGCCACTTGAGGTTTGGACCTACCCCCATCCAGTCCACATACCTCATCGATCAAGCTGATCTAATCGCCTGCCACAACTCTTCTTATGTAGAGCGCTACGATCTTCTGGAAGGCATCAAAGAGGGCGGAGTTTTCCTCCTCAACTCCCCCTGGACAGCTGAGGAGATGGATACCAAGCTGCCCGCTTCCATACGCAGAACCATTGCCCAGAAGAAGATCCGCTTCTACAATATAGATGCAGTAAAGATCGCAGGGGAAGTTGGCCTGGGCGGCAGAATCAACATGGTGATGCAGGCTGCGTTCTTCCAGATTGCCAACGTTATTCCGCCTGAAGATGCCATCGGCTATATCAAAGAGGCAATCAAGGAAACCTACGGCCGCAAAGGCGACAAGATCGTGCAGATGAACTGGCAGGCTGTGGACAAGGCTATTGAAGCCCTGCAGGAAATCAAATACCCTGCTTCCTGGGCAGAAGCCGAAGACGAGCCAAAAGCAGAAGATGATGTGCCTGAATATATTAAGAACGTTGTGGAGCCAATCCTGCTCCAAAAGGGCGACGAGCTGCCAGTGAGCGCTGTTTCACCCAACGGCGTTGTGCCAACTGGAACTTCCAAATACGAGAAGAGGGGCATTGCCATCGACATTCCCGAGTGGCAGCCTGAGAACTGCATCCAGTGCAACCAGTGTTCACTGGTCTGCCCCCACGCAGCCATCCGTCCTATCCTGGCCAAACCTGAAGATCTGGAGAACGCTCCTGAATCCTTTACCCATATCAAGGCTATCGGCAAAGAAGCTGCAGGCCTCCAGTACAGGATTCAGGTTGCACCTTTGGACTGCGTAGGCTGCGGCAACTGTGCAGACATCTGCCCCGGCAAAAGAGGAGAAAAAGCTTTAATCATGAAGCCTCTTGAGGAGCAGAGAGACGTTGAGGTAGAAAACGAGCGCTTTGCAGCTACCCTGCCTGAGATCGAGGTGGACTTCAAGCCTGATACAGTCAAAGGCAGCCAGTTCCGCCAGCCACTTCTGGAGTTCTCCGGCGCTTGTGCAGGCTGCGGCGAAACTGCATATGTGAAGCTTGCCACCCAAATGTTTGGCGACCGGATGATCATCGCCAACGCAACAGGCTGTTCTTCAATCTGGGGCGGCAGCGCACCAACTTGTCCTTACACCACAAACAGCAAGGGACACGGTCCTGCATGGGCTAACTCTCTGTTCGAGGACAACGCAG
>LSQX01104366.1_pt2 | contig 58610 bp, 45 predicted proteins | sample 654561 | NCBI WGS metagenome assembly LSQX01 (sample SAMN04489861, study PRJNA283612) | anaerobic digester metagenome | isolation source: 4 biogas reactors fed with cattle manure at either 37C or 55C with and... | place: Denmark: Kongens Lyngby | collected 2014 | reverse complement strand
AATCATCTATTGAGTTAAATTTTTTAGTCCGGTATTCAGATGGCAGGCCCTCTGCGAGATGGGCATCCCACTGCCATACAATTTCCGGAATAGAATCATTGCCTTCAGGATACTCAACCATTAAAACTTTACTGTCGCCGCAGAGCAGTACATAGTTATCTGAACCCGTTATTTTTTTTTCATTATTACAGGAAAAGAAAACCGGCAATACCAATATCAGAATAAAGGCAAAAAAGCTGCCTGATTTAAACAGATAGTCAGAATTCTGCATACTAATAATGTATTAATTTTTGGCATCTCCCAAAATTAAAAAAATTTGGCCCGTTTTTCCTGCCGGGCCAAATTTTTAGCTGAAATATTCTGCATTGGTTCACAACAATATTTTAATTTCGAAAATATTTTTATGTAGTATTATTCAGATTTCAAATACTTATACACTAATCCGGCCAGTATAGCTCCTGCTATCGGAATGACAATAAATAACCACAGTTGAGACAATGCCCAGTCACCCACAAAAACAGCCTGACTAATACTTCTTGCAGGGTTGACAGAGGTATTTGTAACAGGAATAGATATTAAATGAATCAGTGTTAATGAAAGGCCAATAGCCAGTCCGGCAAATCCTTTCGGGGCTTTTTCATCAGTAGCTCCTAAAATAACCAATAAAAACATAAAAGTCATTACCAATTCGGATACAATGGCTGCCAGCATACTGTAACCACCGGGTGAATGTTCCCCATATCCGTTAGCAGCAAAAGAGCCTATGTCACTTCCGTTTCCTGTTGCAATGATATACAACACAGCAGCAGCTACTATTCCTCCTGCAATCTGTGAAATTACGTACGGCAAAATTTCTTTTGCACTAAACCTGCCGCCCGCCCATAGTCCAATGGTTACTGCAGGATTCAAATGAGCGCCCGAGATATGGCCCAGTGAATATACAATGGTAAGCACAGTTAAGCCAAATGCTAATGAAACCCCAACCAGGCCAATCCCGACATCCGGGAAACCTGCAGCCAATACTGCGCTGCCACAGCCGCCCAAAACAAGCCAGAAAGTTCCTAAAAATTCAGCTAAATTTTTTTTCATTGTTACTACTTTTAATTTGCCCTACTCGTATGGCTTTTCGGTTCCGCCCCGTTTTTTTGTGGTTTCTGGACTCCATCATGACCATTCAAAAATAATATTTCATGCGTTAATTCGACTTTTTAAGAGCGAAAAATATCGTACTAAGGTCACTTCTCGACCGGGAGACTCAGGATTAATCGGCTGTATGTTTCTTCTGATTCAGGGAATGATACCTGATGTTCCTCTATTCCTTCAGGCCTCAGAATACGGATTTTCCCTTCTGTTCCGCTGATTCCTTCCAGCACAATTTGATAATCAGAACCAACCTTCATCTCGCTGATGATCTTCAATCCGGTGGAGGCATCTCCGGGCTTGGGATGGTGAATCTGTGGCAGAACACTGACCCCACCTGTATGGAAAATCTCCAAATTGATGGTCGAATCCAGGTCGTCAACCCAGTTGACACCTCTCCCCCAAAGAACATAGTTTAACTGGCTCACTGGGTTACCATTTGCAATAACACGACTGACTTTAGCTCCTCTGAGCAACGGTATATAGAGACTGGTTTTCAGCTTGTTCCCGCCTTCGCTCACCTTATCCGAATCGGTCCGGGTAACCGACACCAGGGTACGATCAGGTCGGCGGTTCATTTCCAACCGGAAAATGTGGTCTCCCACCCGAATATTTTCAACCTTGACCGTATCCCAATCCAGAGGAAAGTTAAGGCGCAGGGCTACTTCATCATTCATAGCATCCGGTTTTAATCCCAGCATTCCATCGATGGCCGGCTGTAGGACCATCGTTTCACTCCAGCACTGATGACGGCATACGCCAAAGTATTTGAATTCTGTGCCATGAAGAACCTCCTCCACATACCCCAGCGACCAGTGCTTGTAAATCAGTAGGTTACTCATCATTTTTGAATAACCCTGATTTAAGTAACCAGTCGCATAATCACCTAACGCAGCCCATCCGGTGAAAAGTGGCCAGACACTACCGGTATGATATCCTCCGGGTGCGAAAAAGGATGCTTTGTCGCTCACGATCCTCGTTCCCCAATCAGTCGTGAAATGACAGGAGGCCAGCTGATCAGCTACGCTTGCTGCTCTCTTCGGATCACGGATTTGGCCCCAGTGTAAGGGGATTGCGGTCATGACGGATGGCTCATCCAAGTAAGTCCCATCTTTGAACTTTCCATGATTAAAAAATCCGGTTTCCGGATTCCAGAAATCTTCATTCAGGGCATTTAAAACAATTCCGGCCTCCTCCTGATAGTATCCGGAAAGGTCCTTAAGATTCAGATGATGAGCCATATAGGATGCCTGGGCCAACGCTTCAGCCCAGCACGAGACCATATACTGCGTGGTGTGGGTAACATATAGTGATCCGCCCTCTTCCCAACCATGACCCTGCTGGGTATTTTCAATCAGATGATCACCATCGGTATCGGTGCTGAAGCAGAAATCAATAGCTTTCCGGATGGCTGGCCACTCTTTCCGTATGAAATCTAGATCGCCTGTTTGCTGTAAATACTTGCCAGCTAGCACGATATAGAGAGGAGTTGCATCTGCAGCATCGTAATGAGCGATACCTGAGGTAGTGAGCTCATGGTAAATCTTTCCTGAGATATCCTGATAACGTGCAAAGAGCTCCAAGATGGTCCTGACGCGGTCGAAATCTCCATAACCCAGCATAGCAAAGGCACTCCACACCGCATCCCGGCCAAAGTACCAGGCATATCCGGGGCGGCCGTTGACTTTCTGAGCTCCATCCCATCCAAAGGCGGTAGTGGCATAACCAGCTACCAAAGATCGCCCCACACCCGGGGTATTAACGATGAAACGATCGGTCCCGACCAATGCCCAGCGGTATCCTTTGTTAAACTCCTCATCGACACCGGTGATCGCAAGCTTGCCATTAAACAGAGAAGAAGCATAGTCGCGGGCAGCAACATAAACTTTAAAGGCATCCATCGAAGCCCGGCGATAAGCTGAAACAGCTTCAGCGACTCCCGTAGCTGAGGTTCCCACCACCACATCAGCCGCTGTACCAGGCGACAAACTGATACCTAAGTTCAGGAAAGCCATGAGGCCTTCGTCAGGTTGCGCTGTGCGATTCCTGACTGGCACATTAGCACCAACCACTACGGCAAACTCCTCGCTCTTGTCGCGGATCATCCAGCCATTCAGCCGATCATCCCATTGGTAGAGGATGGCTCCGGTGACTCGCTCCGAATAGGGCCACATCAAACGGAGGTTGCTTTTAAAGCTGATATCCAGGTCGATAGGTTTACTTCCTGCATATTCATAATGAATTACCGCATTACCATCGGTTGGATGAACCGTGATAACCTCATTCAGTTCTCCTCCAAACACATCATAGGATCTAACAAATGCTTCCGGCCTCATGCTGATCTCTGCGGTGAGATCGGACAATGGAACTTTTTTTGTTTCGCCTGCAACACGGACGGTTGCCTGATAATCCCGGAGGGCCATCACCGGGTGGGCCCAGATCTCATCAATACCGGCAGGTTCTTTACCCAAGATGACCATTCGTTCACCAGCGACGTCCCACATATTCTTTTCAGCAGCCACGGCAGTTAGCGTTAGGTCCGTTTCCGGGAGCTCCCAAAGCTGTGGTTTTTGGGTAATCATGTTACCAGCCTCAACTGCAACTGGCTCCTCCGCTACACGTGTTGGTGAAAAATCCCAGTAGCGCACCGGAGATTCTGCCGGACGACCGCTCAGATAATCCAGTACATTATTTGTAAATCGCTCTAAATGAGCCCGATTAAAGTTTTGCTGATTGTAATACAGATAGGCCCCAATAGCCAGGATCTTTCCTTTGCCTAAGTCATATTCTGTCATCAACCGGGTCTGCTCATGAAGAAAAATATAAGCCCAATCGACAGCAACAACTTTCCCAGAGGGCAGTTGGTCGCCCATCCATCCGATCCGCCGCACGAGAACATCTTCCTTGGGGGCATATACATAGGCTCCTCCCAGCATCCCCTCAAAAACCGGGTGACTGCGAAAGCCATGAAGCCCAAGTTTGCGTCCGTTCCCCTGATCAACCAAACGCGTATAGTTGATGGTTGGCGCCACCTTTTCCACACCCAGATGGGTTAACAACTTGACTGCATCGAGCGAGAGAACCAGTTTCCCACCATTTTCGACATACTCTTTCAACGGACCGGCCAGTTGATCGGCTAGATTATCCAGGTCAATCGTTGAATCAGGTTCGTGATACCAGAGAATATCCACATCCTTGGCAAAAGATCGTTTACCAGCGGTTTCGATCTGAACCCGGGAAAACGTTGCCCCATCGAGGTTTTCCAAATAAGCGCCCAGTGCGATGGTCTCCGGATTTTCCTCTCTTTTCTCCATCAGCAATCCAATTCGCCGATCCTCTGAGCTACGCCCCACTTTTACCTGGCTCCTAAATTTAGTCTCCAGTTGGAGCGCTTCCTCCCAGTTCACGACATAGTGCCACCAATTATTGAGCTTGCCATCTTCGGCGTTAACTCCCTCAAAATGTGGTAGATGACTAAACCACCATCGCATATAACCTTCATGCGAACAATCCCATTCTGAGCAATCAACCGTTCGACCGTGAGACTCCTGAACATTAGGATAAAAAGCCCATGAATCGGCATGTGTAGTCACCGGGGTCTTATTGATCCAGTCATAATCATGTACCCCGTTCGGCGGGAAATGAATGTTTCCAATGTGTGCTTGCCCTGGATGGGTTTTGTGGTAGCGGGTATAACGTTCCCAGTTGTTCGGGTTGCCGGCACTGTAATCCCAGCGGCCATAGACGTGCCTCATGACCGACTCGAACCGGTGACCGTAGCTTTCCAGCGCAAGTGACATTTTTCGTTCGTAGTTGAGTCCCATGACTACGAGCAGTTTCTGGTTTGAGGTGGTGGTGGTAGGTTCCGAGTTGAGCCAGAATCCGTTGGCTCCGCAATAATTTGATTCCCACATCCCTCCGTAAGGAAACGACCACACCCACACCTCCTGAATTTTATCGTGATCGCGCAGTTTATCAAAACCGTAATGCTCCACAAAAGCCTGATAATCAAAGTGCGTTCCGATTTTTTTCAGCGTTTCCCAGTTGGGCTCCATGAGTAGATCGATGAACTCCTCTGCACCCAGCATCTCCCCATTGTCATTTCTGCGAGAGAAAAAGCATCCGTCATCGATCGTCTTAACTATCTCATATTCAACGGTGCCGTGACTGATCTCCTCCAGTGCGGCCTTATATTCTGCTGTTAGCTGAAATGGATCATTCCACTGGAAGGAATAGCCGGGAGTTTTGACCACCTCATGCATTCGTTTTCCGCCATATTGGGGCAGAACTGGATCCTGGATTACCACAGCCACTTTAACTTTGATTGGCTTAGCAGTTGGCAGTTGCGCAACAGCCAATTCTGTAGCACTCTGGAAAAAAATCAGAATAAAAAGAGCGGTGAGATTTAACAGATGAGACCACTTCGAGGCAAAATCTTTTGAAGTCATGTTTTATCTGATTATCTTTATTTAACGGTACTAAAATTACAATTCACTTAATCATTTGATTATGAGGCGTATTCATCGTTCTACCTCCAACAAGGTGATTGCAGGGGTCTGTGGTGGGTTAGGCGAATATTTCAACATTGATCCGGTTATTGTCAGAGTAATCTGGGCCATCAGTATTCTTGCGCTGGGCATTGGTTTGTTATTATACCTTGTCTGCTGGATCCTTTTCCCGGCGGGGAAATGATCCCCTTCCGCCAGGGAGTGTGCAGATTCTGTCGCAAGATACGAGAAGCTTCCAAATTTACCCGATCGGCAATCCGATCGTAATTTTACTATTTTTGCTGCCATAACCTATAAGAGGTATCTCTTGGCAGCACTAGGGAAGACTCTGAAACCATTTGTATTTGTGATCATTACGGTTCCGGTATTTGTTCTTCTTTACACTTTTACCGGAGTTTCGTCACTGATCATCCTTCCATTTGCCTACACCAGCCGCAAGAGCCTGGTCCGGTTTATGGTCAGGCATTGGGCTTGGATGACTTTCTTACTGATGGGCAAGCGTTTACGCGTTTCAGGATCCGAAAATATCCTGCCCAACAAAAAGTACATTCTTTTGGCGAATCATGCCAGCATCTTTGATATCACGGCGATTTTAGTATTTTTTCCTGGGGTTTCTTGGTTTGGGCGGGAGCATTTGTTGCGGATTCCCGTGTTTGGACAGATTCTTCGTCGGATTGATTACATTCCGATGAGCAAGGCTGATGTGCGCAACACCCGCCTGATGCTCGAGCAGCTAGTCAGGAAATCAAATGGCTTATCTGTCGCCATGTTCCCCGAAGGCACGCGTACCCTTGATGGAAGTGTCAATACCTTTCGACGGGGGTTCATTCATCTGGTTAGGTCCACCGACCTGGATATTCTGCCCGTTACCCTCACCGGATTTCATTCGCTCAAGCCCAAGAACCGTTTCTGGATCGATTTTAGTTCCCGTGTAGGGGTAACTGTTCACCCGCCCATCCCCAACTCTGATTTGCGGGAAAAATCTGATCAGGAGATCGTTGCAACAGTCAGAGAAAAAATCGTGTCTGCCTTTCCAAAACAAATTCTCTCCGCCTAATGAATAACACGGCAACCCCGAAGTGGGCTTTCATCGTCAACCCCATTGCAGGCAATGGATTTGGAATCCATTACTTACCCACGGTCCAGACTATGGTTAAGCAACAGGGGATCAATGCTGATATAGTCTTGACCGAGCGGCATGGTCATGCAACCGAACTATCGGCCGATTTTTATGCTCGTGGTTATGATTACATCATTGGTGTTGGGGGTGATGGCACTTTCAATGAAATCACGTTACCCCTGATCGGGAAATCAGGGGTAACAGTTGGGATGATTCCTGCCGGCACCGGAAATGATTTTATTCAGATACTGGGATTACCCAGCCGGTTTGAAGAATCCGACTGGGCAACTTTTTTTGAGTTGAATACCATCAAAATGGACGCTGGTTCGGTCAATGGTCTCTATTTCATCAATGGAATGGGGCTTGGTTTTGACGCAGAGGTTGCAGCCCAGAACTACAAGGAGCCTGGCAAAGCGAAGATGGGCAACAAATACAAGTATATCTGGCACATTATCAAGACCTTGCTATTTTTCAGAGAGAAACGGATGATAACTCGCACTAATGGTAAGACGATTGAGTTGGATTGTTTTATAAACACCATTGCGAATGGTCGGCGGTTTGCCGGTAGTTTTTTTCTCACGCCCGAAGCCTTTGCCAATGATGGTTTACTTGATGTGTGCAGTATCCGGAAGCTCAATCTCCGCGAGCGTTTCAAGCTTCTGCTGATGGTTCCCAAGGGCGAGCACATCCATGATCACCGGGTAAACTATTATCGAACGGCAGAATTAAACCTGGATTTCGTCTGTGAGGTTCCATTTCACGTGGATGGCGAATTACATTTTGCGCGTGAATTTCAGGTACAGGTTATACCGGCAGCGCTCACGATTATCTATAATCCTGCCGGCAATCACTTTTTCGTTCGAACAGCAGAATCGTGACCTTACGCTCGGATCAGACCACTTCCTTCACAACGAATGGTTCGCGGTACTTTCTCGACAGGAGCATATCTGCTTCCGGGTCATTCACAAATTTCCCGTGGCTTCCCAGATATTTAACCTCCCGTCCCACGCGGTAGGCGATATTTGCCAGATGTGGCAGTGCAGTTGACAGAACTCCTTCAGCCACGGGGCTGGTCAGATCGCTGTCGCGGCCCGAACGGATGGCATCGATGAAGTTTGCGTAATGTTCGGCTCCTCCGGGAGCTTCCAGGTAGGAACCTCCTGCTGTCGGGGCTGATGCGGGCTTGTCGGATCCAGCAAAGGCCTCTTTTTCACGTTTATGCCAGGCTTTCCAGGTGCTGGCATTGATCTCGAGATGACCCTCCGTACCGTAAAAAATGTTCCCGATCTTGATATTGAGATAGCCTTCCGGATTGGTGTATAGTCCTCTGGTTTCAAACTGAAGCTCCTGACCGTTAGCATAGCGAAACAGGGTAGTCTGGGTGTTGGGAGTCTCCTGCGAACATTCAGCCGGACTGATGCCGTAGAGTCCTCCGGCGGAGTAGATTGTTTCGGGATGCTCGTTTTGCCCCAGTCCCCAGCGGGCAATATCGAACTGATGGGGCCCCTGGTTGCCGGTATCGCCATTGCCGGTATCCCAGTGCCAATGCCAGTTATAATGAACCCGTTTCTCGTTATAAGGGCGCCAGGGGGCGGGTCCAAGCCATTGATCATAATGCAGAGATGCTGGAGGAGTACTATCCTGAGCAATACCAAACGAATCACGGGGTTTCAGACAGAGCCCCCGGGCAAGGAATACCTCACCGATTCCACCCTCCCTGATAAACGCGATAGCCTCCATCACCTGGCGAATAGATCGGTTCTGAAAACCTACCTGTACCCTGACATTATACTTCCGGGCTGCCTCGATCATTTTCTCCCCCTCATAGATATTATGGCAAGCCGGTTTCTCCACGTAAACATGTTTCCCGGCCTGGCAGGCCCAGATGGTTCCCAGTGCGTGCCAATGATTGGGGACAGCAAACGAAACAGCATGAATGTCCTTATTTTCGAATACCTTACGCATGTCCCACTCCACTCCAGGGCGATATCCAGTGAGCTTTTCGGCTAAAGATGCACGGTCGTTGAAAAACTGCTCATCGGCATCGCAGAGGGTCAGGATACGAACGTTGCGGTTATCTTTCAAGCTGGCATACCGATTGATATGCAACTCGCCTTGCCCTCGTATCCCAATGATAGCCATATTGATACGCTCATTTGAACCGATGATGGAGGCATACGATTTCGCTGTAAAACCGGCTCCGCCGATGGCAATGCCAGCCGTACCAACGAGCCCCTGTCTGATAAAATCTCTTCGATGAGTCATATTGATCAAAAAAATAGGTTACAAATCTACTTTACTTTGTTCTTTCATAATCCGTAAGGCTTCGTTTAGTTCTTCGCTTCTCCAGGATCCTTCAATAGAGATACCACCCTGATATCCAGCTTTATGAAGAACTTCGAAGAACGGTCTGAAATCTTGTCCAGCAACACCGGGAGCCGTTCGGTTCTGCTTCTCAGCTAGATGGCAATGGAGCAACAAGTTGCCGGCCGACAAGAGCATTTCCGGGCTCTCTCCTTGTCGCAACATATGAAAAAAATCAGCGCAAACGCCAACATTCGGGTGATTTACTGATTTAGCTACTTGTATTGCTTCTTCCACCGTATTAATGAAGTTGGTCTCTGTTATTTGTAGGTTTTCAATTGCGATAGCCACTCCATTGATAGCAGCCATTGGAGCCAGGGCCTTCAGCAGAGTCACGAACTGTTTATAGGCAATGTCGCGGTCAAATCCGGGAGGAATCAGCCTGGAGGTGCTGCTTCCAAAGACAATGATTTGTACTCCAACAGACTTCGCACGTCGAAAAGCTGTTTCGGCATACATCAGGATGGTATCATGGCGAGCATCCGGGCCCACTACTTTCAGGTTTCCAGGTAGAAAACCGTTACAAGCCAATACAGGCAGAACGCAGGAATTAAAGGCGGCTTTTTTACTTTCAAACTCCTCATCCGATTTCCCCGGCATCAAATCGCGCATTACACTAGCTTCCTGATAATCATAACCTATTGATTTCAGGAGAGGGGATCTTTTCAACGAGGTACATACCCCAAATTTGAATGGCTGGGCTACCAGGCCAGCTCTAATTCCGGGTAATAACCCTGTTGCAGCTATCAGGCAGGCACTACCTAACAGCCTCATTTTGTGTGGCAAACTCATGATAATCCTCCTTTAGGTTCAGTCTAGCTCGTTCAGGCATTGGCAGACGATAGTCCAAATCTGCCCCACCCAACTATCGTGCTCCGGCTTCATTAAAACCGAGCGCAAACAGGTGAGTGTTGTGCGATCCCTGTCCATTCCGGCCTTCTCCAGATCGAAGAAGTGTTCCGGAATCTCGGCCAGGGCCAGGTGCAAATGATGCTTTGCGGCTTGTTCGAACAGCTGCCTCGACAAGTTGGATGCTTTCGAGGCGGAGGCTGCTTTGGGTAACCATATCACAATATCCAGCTCCGGCGGGAAGGCAGTCAGAAACCGACTGTCCGCTGCAATCAAATGATAGAGTTCAATTGCAGCATTCCGTCCGGCAGCCAGGTGACTGGCAAAGGTTCCCTTTCGCTCGAGGGGTAGGAGTTTCTGGGTAGCCCAGAGGGCCACCGCGGCAGCGCCGGGACGGCTGCACTCCAGACTGATTTCGCCCAGGTGCAGCTCGTCAGAGCTGAAATACGTATAAGGGGAATCGTGTTTGTAGAACCCTCCAACAGAAGGGTCTTTGAAGAGGATACAGCCACAACCATAAGGCTGTAGGCCATGCTTATGAGGATCCACCACGATGGAGTCAACCTCACCTAACAGGTCGAAAGCCTCACGCGTAGCCGAAGGGAGGGAATCCACTAATCGAAAATACCCTCCATAAGCTGAATCAGCATGAATTCTGAAATGGTAACGATCGCGCAGTTTTAACAATCGGGGCAGTGGATCCACCGCTCCGGTAGCCGTTGTGCCAATCGTAGCTACCACTGTACCAACCTGTTCCTCGTCCAGAATTCTTTGTAGCCCGTCGAGGTCCATGCGACCAAAACGATCTACCGGAACTTTACGAAATGGCAGATGCAGCACCTGGCTCAGGCGTTCATGCGTGTAATGAGCCTGCGTGGAAGCTAAAACCATCCGGTCGGGATGACTGCGTCCGGCCACCCATAACGCCTCCAGGTTGGCCATCGTCCCACCTCCTGCCAGATGGCCCAGATACTGATCCCATCCAAACATGGCAGCAATTTCCGCAACGGCCTCTTTCTCCATGGCCGAGCTGGCACGTCCACCATCAAGCGCATGATTGTTGGGATTGATATACAGTGAGAGCATATAGGCCAACCGCGCAATCGGGTGGGGCGGTTTTAACATCTGGCCAGCATAGAGCGGATGAAAATAGGGATAGTTGTCGGTTAACCGCGATGCTACCTCCTCCAAAACTGGCCGCATGGTCTCTAAATCACCCTGCCCATCATCGACAACAGGCAACCCAGCAAACCCGTCAGACAGCTTTCTGACGATTTGGTCAAGCAACGTCAGTGAATCAACATCTATCCCTATGTTTCTCATTCCTTAATCATTTCCGGTTGTCCGAATCCTAGAGCTTCTAAAGGTTTCGCCTGCGTAGCGGCATCACCGACTACCACATAGTACATCCGGTTTGGATCAATGTATCTTCTGGCTAATTCCCGATGCCGATCAACCGTCATGTTCCGGATGATCTCTTGTTCAGCCATGACATAATCCACCGGTAACCCATAAAGGCTGATCTCTCCAAGCATACTGGTAAGAGCCCATAACGTCTCAAAATTCTGAGTGTACGAATTGGCCAGATAATTTCTCGTATTGGCCAACTCCTCCTCAGATATACCCTCGCGGTAGCTCTCCATCAACGACTTAAATATCTGGATGGATTCCAATGTGGCAGTTGATCGAACCATCGCGGATGCAGCAAACGGGCCAGGAATGTAACTGCCTGAAAAACTAGTACTTGCGCCGTAGGTGAATCCTTTTTGCTCACGCAAAACCTGATTAACCAAGGAGAGGAAGTTGCCACCCAGATGATCGTTCATCACCGTAGCTGGGAAAAAATCCGGATCGGTTTTCGCCAGGGCAAGAGCCCCGATTTGAACGACCGACTGTTTAGCTCCGGGCACATCCACAAAAATGATCTGGGACTTCTCGAGAGGTTCCGGTAGCGGGTAATCTGGCATAGCAACCTCACCAGCAGGCCATTGACTTACCAAATTGTCCAATGATTTCACGGCAGTTTGTTGGTTGATCTGACCGGCGATATGGAAGTTTGCTATCGATGGCTTGATATTGGCCTGGTAGTAATTTTTCAGATCCTGAAGGGTGATCTGTTCAACAGCTTCGATGGTACCGATGGTATTATATCCGAGAATATGGCCTTCGCCGTAAAGCTTTCGGTTGAAAGTCTCGCTAGCCAAGGCTGACGGACTGGCTTTCAGCTGTTTAAGCCTATTAATCACTCGCGTTTTTGCCAAGCCGAACTCCTCCTCGTCCCAACGAGGCTCTAGGAGCATTTCTCTGGCCAGGTCGAGCGTGGTCTCGTAATTCCTCAGCAAACAGTTGGCTGATAACGTGATAGACGTGGCACCTCCGGATATCCTGATACTGGACCCCAGTGCTTCGATCGCCTCTTCCAGTTCGAGGGGAGTACGGTTTTGGGTTCCCTGATTCATCAGGGAGGCCATCAGAGAAGCAACGCCAGGCTTATCGGGTTGATCCAGGTAGTGCCCACCTTTGAGAACAAGGGTAAAATTGATGAGTGGCAGCTCGTTGTGCTCGATACCCCAGGCACCCATGCCGTTCGACAGGGTACTGTTCCAAACTGCTGGAATTGTTAGCACGGCCTCTGGGCCATCCGGAGGAACGATAGTTCGGTCAAAGGATGTCGGAGTTTTCACAACCACATCATCTGCCGTATCATCAATTTCCACCTCAGGAGCTGTCAGGATATTTTCTTCCTTGACACCGGCCGGAATGGAACCCGGGACAGCCAGCTCGGGGAATCCTTTGGGTACGAAACTGGTTTGAATAAAGTTTTTGCCTTGGATGTACTTCTCGTACACTCGAATGATGTCCTCACGGGTCACGGCCTTCATCTTCTCCAAATCAGTCTTGTAAAAATCGGGTGACCCGGCAAACTCATTATATTGGGCCATCCGGAAGGCCTTCCCTAAAACGCTGGAAATTCCGTTGTAGAATCCGGTTTCTAAGCCGGCTTTGATCCGCTCCACATCGGCATCGGTAAAGCCATCTTTTTCAAATCGTTCAAACGATTCGAAGATGGCATCCTCGACGGCTTTTAGGCTAACACCCTCATTAGCAGTGACTGATATATTAAATGTTCCAGCCACCTCCATTGTACTGCAATAGGCCTCGGGTTGTGAAGCCAGCTTTTTCTCTTTTTCGATCACCTGGTACAATGGAGCCTTCTTACCTTCGGACAGCAGCTGTGCCAAATAATTCAGCGGATAGCTATCGGGGTGATACTGCTCAACAACCGGCCAAACCATAGTCAGCAGACCCGTTCTGGCAAAGTTATCCTCATGCACCAGCCGCTTGGTTTGGGTTAATTTTACCGGCATCGGATCAGGATCTTCCAAGTCGGCTCCACGGGGAATCTCGCCGAAATATTTCTCTACCAGCCTTTTAGCCGCGGCAGAATCAAAATCACCGGCAATGACCAGGGTAGCATTGTTAGGCACATAATAGCGGGCATGGAATTCACGGGCATCATCGATGGTAGCATTCACCAGATCCTCCATCTCCCCGATAACGGTCCAGCTGTAGGGGTGTCCTTCGGGAAACAGGTTTTTGGCGATCACCCATTCGTTGAAGCCGTATGGGGCATTGTCTTCGTACTGGCGTTTCTCGTTCTGAACGACATTCTGCTGAATGTTCAGCGCTTTTTTATTGATGGCGTTAGATAGAAAACCCATCCGGTCGGATTCGAGCCAGAGGACTTTTTCGAGTGCATTTTTCGAGACCACCTCAAAATAGGTTGTGGCATCGTTCCCTGTTCCAGCGTTCGACATCCCCCCCGCATTTTGGATCAGTTGGTCGAACTGTCCGAAATCCACGTTTTCCGAGCGGGTGAACATGAAATGCTCAAACAGGTGGGCAAAGCCTGTCCGGCCGGGCGATTCCCGACCGGATCCCACATGGAATTGGATGGCCACCGCCACGATTGGGTCGGAGTGGTCCTGATGAAGGACAACATCCAATCCGTTATTGAGCGTGAACTGCTCATATCGGATTTCAGCTTCATCGACCTGCCGGGTGTTACATGATCCGAAGATCAGCAGACCCAGCAGGATGACAATCAGTGATTTTTTCATAATTACTTAACAATGATCGGATTACCAAACCCGAGAGACTTTAGCGGATCGGCCTGGGTTGCTGCATCTCCAGCGATCACGTAGTACATCCGGGTAGGATCGATATACTTCTGAGCCAGCTCTTTATGCTGTTCTACCGTCATATTTCGAATGATTTGTTGTTCCGTCCTTGCGAAATCTGCTGGCAGGTTATAGGTACTGATTTCCTGAAGCATTCCATTGAGGGCTCCGAGGGTTTCATACCGTCTGGCGTATGATTTCAGGAGGGAGTTACGGGTAAAGTCGATATCCTCCTGCGACAGTCCCTCACGGTATTTGGCCATCAGGTCGCGGAAGATTTCGACGGATTCAAGTGTAGCCGAAGAGCGCACCTGGGAGGAAGCCGTAAAGGTCCCGGCCACTTCGTTTCCGGAGAAGCTGGTTCTGGCGCCGTAGGTGTAGCCCTTTTCTTCTCGTAGGACTAGGTTAACCCATCCGTTGAACGAACCGCCCAGCTTATCATTCATAACGGTTGCAGCAAAATAGTCGGGATCTGTTCTCAGCGGACCAGGGCATCCGATCTGGATGACCGACTGTTTAGCTCCGGGAACATCGAGGACCCACACCTGTGATTTTTCCGGAGCGGGAGGCATCTGGTAGGATGGGAAGCTCACTTCACGGGCTGACCACTTTTCGTTAATTGAGGACAATGCACTGACAACCTGTTCTTTGTCAATCTTACCGGCAATATGAAAGCTAGCTACGGAAGGTGAAATGTTCTGTTCGTAGAAAGCTTTCAGGTCATCGATGGTAATGCCGGCTACTGATTCTTCTGTTCCGGAAGATCCGACGCTGAAGATATGGTCCTCGCCGTACACCAGTTTCTGGAATTGTTCGCTGGCGAGCGAGGTTGGGCTGGCTTTTTGTCTTCTCAATCCGTTCTGTGTACGGATCTTGGCCAGTTCGAACTCTTCCTCGTCCCATCTTGGTTCCAGGAGCATCTCTTCCAACAGGGCGAGGGTCGCTTCAAAATTCCTGGTCAGGCAGCTAGCGCTGATATTCACTGAAGTTGATCCTGCTCCAATGCGGATACCGGCGCCGAGCAGTTCAATAGCTTCCTCCAGCTCCTGCGGGGTTTTATTTTGGGTACCCTCGTTCATCAGTTGAGCCATCAATGAAGCTGTTCCGGCTTTATCCATCGACTCCAGGAGGTGTCCTCCTTTAATGGTGATATTAAACTGGACCAAAGGCAATTCCGTATGCTCGATTCCATAAATCTTCAGACCATTAGCCAGCTGATCGGTCCAAATGGTTGGGATGGTGATTTCCGGATCCGGTCCATCGGTGGGCATGACTGAGCGGTCAAAAGCGGATGGAGTTCTTGGGTAATCCATATCATCGCCCTCATCGGTAATCTCGACCTGGGTTGCGGTTTGGATATCTTCCTCCACAACTCCGGCGTTGATAGATCCATCAGCAACCAGGTCGGCCTGCCCTCTGGGAACGAAGCTGGTAGCCAGGTAGGGTTTCCCCTTGATATACTTTTCGTACACCCGTAAAATGTCGGCTTTTGTTACCTCTTTCATCCGCTGAATATCCTGTTTGTAATAGTCAGGTGATCCAGCATACTCATTATACTGAGCCAGTTGGAAGGATTTTCCGAGAATACTACTGATCCCGCTATAGAAGCCTGTTTCCATTCCGGCTTTCAGCCTTTCCAGATCCTGATCCGTAAAACCATCCTTCTCAAAACGTTCAAATGCCTCAAAAACGGCCTCTTCCACTTCTTTCAGGCTGACTCCGTCGTTGGCGGTAACCGACAGTCCGAAGGTGCCTGTGATTTCCTGACTTGAGTTGTAGGCACGAGCACTGGAGGTGAGCTTTTTCTCTTTAACAAGAACATTGTACAGAGGGGCTTTTTTTCCTGAAGAGAGCAACTGCCCCAGGTAATCCAGAGCGTAGGCGTCGTTGGTGAATTGCTCGACAGTAGGCCAAACCATTCTCAACTGGGGAGCACGTGCAAAATTATCTTCATGGTAGAGCTTCTTGGTCTCGTCTAGTTTAATATTCCATGGCTTTGGATCATCCATATCGGCACCTCGCGGAATCTCTCCGAAGTACTTTTCAATCAACTGCTTAGCATCTTCCAGTTCGAAATCACCCGAAAGAACCAGTGTTGCATTATTAGGCACATAAAATCTCGCATGGAAAGCTTTCACATCATCGAGTGTAGCATTAAACAGGTCTTCCATCTCCCCGATGACAGTCCAGCTATAGGGATGACCTTCCGGGTAGAGGTTTTTTGCTACGACTTCACTGACGTGGCCATAGGGAGCATTATCGACGCTTTGTCTTTTCTCATTCTGCACCACATTTTGCTGGATCTGGAAAGTCTTCTCCGTGATGGTGTTAGTCAGGAATCCCATTCGGTCTGATTCCATCCACAGGATTTTTTCCATGGCATTTTTCGGTACCACCTCATAGTAGGTTGTGGCATCGTTTCCGGTGCCCCCATTCAAGGTTCCACCAGCATCCTGAATGATCTTAAAGAACTGATCTTCAGGGATATTCTCCGAACGCTGAAACATGATATGCTCGAAAAGATGAGCAAACCCGGTGCGTCCCTCATCCTCCCGGTTGGATCCCACGTGGTAAAGAATAGCAAGCGCCACGATCGGATCCGAGTGGTCCTGATGGAGGATCACATCTAACCCGTTATCTAGCGAGTACTTTTCGTAAGGAATCTCTAATTCTGATTTCTGCTGGCATCCAGCCAACAAGAACAGTGATGTTACTAGTAAAAAGACGACTTTTCTCATGACTCTTTTAATTTGACATTTTTCTGTAACTATTTGATATTCTGATGTTCTGATGTTCTGATGTTCTTTTCATTTTCATTAAACGCGCACAATACCCGGATCGGTAAACAGGTCGTTCTCATCGGTACTGCAGGATGAGAACTCTGAAACCACCGCACCATCAGGGCCTGCCTGAAACCAGTGGCGCGTGTTGGGTGGCAGAGTGAACTGGTCGCCCGGCTTCATCACGATCTCATGCCACACCGTCATCCATTCGCGGTAGCGATCCGGCACTCTAGCACGAGGGTTTGCAACTGGTTCGCCGGGAACATAGAGATAGACTTCGCCATACCGGCAACGGAAAGTTTCCTGCTTACCGATATTGGATTCCGATACGGTAGGATGGCGATGCTCAGGGCAAATCTGCCATGGAAAAAGCACTAACTCCTTGGCACAATAGCGTTCATTGTTCTCATAAACAACAACTTCCAATCCGATATGATCCAGGTCATCCAGACCCATATCAGCGATTTCCATATTTTGCTTCTCGTGATCGGTGATAACAATTCCGGCTTTCGCCAGCATTTCGGCAGCTCGGCTTCTGGCCTGCGTAAGCATCTCTTTCTTCATTTTTCTTTTAGGTTCAGGGAAATCTGAAAATTAAGAAAGCTAGACGAATATCCTGGTCTGAAAAAGTGAAAAAATGTTAAAGCCCTCTTGGAATATTTTGCCATTTTCGGCATTTAAAAGTATTCTTATGAGTCTGCATTGGGTTGATCTCCTCATTGTCTTAGGATACCTGATCGGAGTAGCGATCATGGGTTTCCTGATACGCAAAAAGGCTTCGGCAGGGCTCGACAGCTATTTCCTGGCTGGCCGAAACCTGCCCTGGTGGGTACTGGGAATCGCCGGTTGTTCGAGTTATATCGATATCGCAGGGATCATGGCATTGGTGGGAGCCCTGTTTTACCTCGGGCTAAAAACCGTTTGGATGACCAACATCTTCTGGGGATGGTTTATGATGGCCGGCTACATGGCATTCCAAGCCAAATGGATTCGCCGGTCGGGGGTCATGACATTTGCCGAATGGAACGAAACACGCTTTGGCAAAAATCGTGACGCTGAAATGGCCAGGCTGGCTTCAGCCATCTTTTTGTTGATCCTCATGGTTTTCAACTTGATGTACATGGCCGTAGGCATAGGCAAGTTTGCCAGCGAATTCTTCCCCCTCGAACGGTGGCAATCCACCCTGATTGTCTTCGCCGTAGTTGGGATCTATGTCACCCTGGGTGGATTCTATGGTGTCGTTATTACCGATATTTTCCAAACTGTTTTGATAACAATTGGAGCTATCATCCTGGTTATCTTTGTATTCACACAAGACACCGGGCTTGGTCTGGCAGCTTCCCAACCGGAAGGATGGAACTCTCTGGCTATCACCTGGAAGCTCTGGCCCGGATATCTTGAATCCACTCCAGAGGCTTACCAACACTTCTACTGGTTTGGTCCGGTGATGGTGATTGGATTTACATGGATGATTTTCAGGGTGTTGGCAGGACCAAATGTGTGGGATTTTCAGTTTTTCCTGACAACCCGCTCGGCCCGTGATAGCGCGCTGGCAGCTGGAACCTGGACTACCCTCTTTGTTTTGCGGTGGATCATCGCCATTGTATTCCTCCTGATAGGCCTCACACTCCTCGGCAGCACCACTGGATTTGATGGTGAACGAATGTTGCCACTGGTTATCAGCAACCTTCCCAGAGGTATCAGTGGCCTCTTTTTAGCCATTCTTTTGGCAGCTCTTATGTCAACCCTTGATGCCATGATCAACGTGACCAGCAATGTGGTTACGAATGATTTTGTCAAGCGTTACTTCATGAAAAATATCAGCGGAAAGAAAGCGATCCGCATCGGACAGCTGGCCTCTATCATTGCCCTGCTGGTTGGATTCTTTGTCAGTCTGGCTTTTACCAATATCATCTCTGCCTGGGAAACCATGCTTTTTGTAGTGGTCACCATGATCCTCGTGCCAGCCACCCTTCGCTGGCATTGGTGGCGTTATAGCGCTAAGGCCTTTGTCTATAGCATGATCGCCACCGCCCTTTTCATTATCCTTCAGAAACTGTTACTGGGTTCTATGCCATCAACCAACTCGTTGGGTATCAATATTTTCGCAAGTCTTGTGCTATCGGTTATCATCGGATTCCTGGTAAAGCCCACCGATCGCGAGGTGCTGGTGGATTTCTACAGCAGGATCCGGCCTTTCGGGTTCTGGCGACCCGTCCGACTGGATGCCGTGGCCAGAGGATTGGTGAAAGCCAACGACCGGGAGCCGCTGATGGATGGAATCAACGGGCTGATCACTCCAGTGTACCAGTTCCTGATCGCCTTGCTTCCGTTTTATCTTTTACTGAGACAATGGAATCAATTCTGGCTGGCGCTGGCCGGATTGGTTATCGTGGCTACCGTGCTCTATTTCACCTGGTATAAAAATCTTCCCCCACGCGATGAAACCTAATGTCCACCTGATCTGTAACGCACACCTCGACCCAGTCTGGCAGTGGCGTTGGACCGAAGGATGCTCCGAAGCTCTCATGACCTTTGGCACTGCTGTGCGACTGCTTGAGGAGTTTCCTGAGCTGATCTTCAACCATAATGAAGCGATCTTATATCAGTGGGTTAAAGAGTACGACCCCGGCTTGTTCAGAAAAATCCAGCAACTGGTTGAGCAAGAACGCTGGTTCATAGCCGGTGGTTGGTTTCTGCAACCCGACCTGAACTTACCACCAATCGAAAACCTGTTACGAAATATCAAAATGGGCCGGGAGTTCTTCCGCAATGAGTTTGGATCAGCTCCAAAGGTGGCCTACAATTTCGATTCCTTCGGCCATCCGGGCACTCTGCCAGGCATTCTCCTCGATCACGGATATGAACTTTATATCCATCAACGACCTGAAAAAGAACACCTTAATCTCCCGGCTAGCCTATACAACTGGACAGGAACAGATGGGAGAATAATCCCAGGATACCGGATTGAAATCGGTCTATACCATAACGAGCGGCACAACATCACCCAACGGATGCAAGAGGCGACCGATTTGGCGATCCGGCTGGGTCGCGATGTGGCCCTTTTCTGGGGGCTAGGCGATCACGGGGGTGGTGCAACACGCCAGGATCTTATCCAGATCAGGGAATTCTCGGCATCCGAATCCAGGGTAACCTTTGTTCACAGCACGCCCGACCGGTTTCTGGAGGCAATCAGGCCCCTCATTCCCACGCTGCCAATAAAAGAGGGAAGCCTGCAACGAGTCTTTACCGGATGTTACACCTCTCTGTCGCGCATTAAACGTAAAGCTCTGGAAACAAGTGCTGCTGCCCTGCAAAGCGAATCCCTGGTGCAACACCTTCCGGCAGATGCTAATCCGAATCTGGCATCACAAACGTTGTCCGATATTTGGCGCGATATCCTGTTCAACGATTTCCATGATATTTTGCCAGGCACCTGTATTGCTCCGGCCGAGCAAGATGCGCTGGAGCTATATGGACGTGCAGCTGAAAACATCCGGCGACTGAATCTGGAGTTGATCAACCGGATCAATCAGAATGTCAAATCTTTGCAAGCTCACATTCCGGTCACCGTTTTCCAGTCGATCCCAGGGTTGAACCACATCCCGGTTGAGTTTGAATGCATGAGCGATTACCGGCCCCTCTGGGAGGGCGAGTGGGTCCTTCAGCTATTTGATCGCCAGGGCAATAGGGTCCCATGCCAAGAGGAGCAGCCAGAAGCTCGGTTGCCATTCCACCGCTGGAGAAGAAAGATCAGCTTCATTGCCAGCGAATTAACTGCCGGGGTACATCATTATGAATTAAAACTGTTGCCTGCTCCACCATCCAATTCAAAACCCGCTGCTCTACCCAACTTTTCCGGTGAACCCGGGATTGCCTTTTTGGTCACGTCTGATCAGGCCGACTCTTGGGGCACTGGAACCGGGGCCTGGCGGGACGTGGTTGGCAGGTTTCAGCCTGAAACACAATCAGAGCGTCAGATTGAGCACGGACCTATCAGATCAATCAGCGAACGGGCACTCACCTATGGAAAGAGCCGGATCATCATGCAGGAGATCAGGTATCCCGATTGGCCTGTGAAGGAATATAAGATCCGGATCCACTGGAGCGAAAGTGGGATGCGGCTAAAAATCGCGATTCCGGTAAACATGGAGCATCCGAGCCTGACTGCCGAAATCCCCGGAGGCGAAGAAACATTTTCCGCCGACAAACAGGAACATGCTCATGGTCAATGGATTAAAATCAAAAGTGATAATCCTGGGGAAGAGTTGCTGATAGCTCACAATGGATTGCACGGTTTTGATTTTGACGGACGCGATGTTCGGCTGTCAGTCCTCCGGAGCGCCGTCTATTGCCACGAACAGGGGGATCAGCTCCTGACCGGTCCGGAGCCACGCTACATGGATCAGGGTGAGCATGAGATCCATCTAGCCATTTGGAGTGACTCGGCCGTTAGCCCGGCACTGGTAGCCTGCTGGTTAGTAGCTCCACCGCTCGTTTGGCCACACCTGCCAGTTGGAGCCACTTATTAACCACCGGAAATGTTTGATGAATGAGACAATCACCTATCTTTCACCAAGAAAATATATTGAAAATTAACCTTATACGATCGATGACTATAAAAAATAAAACTGTTTGGGCACTACTCCTCGGACTATTATGCTTACAGGTAACCCAGGCTCAACAAAAACAAAAAGCCTTTATTGAGGCAACCAATTTGCGTACTGAATACGCCATCAATCCCATCGGTATTGATGTTGAGAAGCCCCGCCTTAGCTGGGAAATCCAGGCTAATGTTCGTAATATCAACCAGATCGCTTATGATATCATGGTAGCCACCTCACCCGAGAATCTGAAGAACGAAAGGGATCTGGTTTGGACTTCGGGGAAAGTCATGTCTGATCAAAGCAATCAGGTTGAATATGAAGGTCGGCCGCTCAAGTCGGGCGAACGGCTCTATTGGTGTGTTCGGGTGTGGGATAATCATGAGCGGATCACCGACTGGTCGAAGCCGGCCTTTTGGGAGATGGGTTTACTTCAGGCCTCTGATTGGAAAGCATCTTGGATTGAACCAGCAGATCCGAAAGAGGTTGGCGAAGTTCAGCCGAACCCCTATCTCAGGAAGGATTTCCGGGTTAAACGGCGGATCAAAAGTGCCCGGCTTTATATTTCCGCTCACGGGCTTTATGAGGTGGAAATCAACGGCATGAAGCCGAACGAATGGCTTTTTACGCCAGGTTGGACAAGCTACAATAAGCACCTTCAGTATCAGACTTATGATGTAACCGAACTGCTCCGGAACGGGCAGAACGCGATTGGTGTTTTGCTGGGTAACGGTTGGTATCGCGGCCCGTTTGGTTGGAATAATGTCATCAACTATTACGGTCCGACACTGGGGCTCATCGCCCAGCTGAAGATTGAATACCAAAACGGGCGATCAGACCTGATTATCACTGACCGCTCCTGGAAGTCGGGCTCCGGACCACTTCTGCTCTCCGAAATCTATCACGGCGAAACGTATGATGCCCGTCAGGAGATTCCAGGGTGGAGTTCGCCAAAATTCAAAGATAGTTCCTGGGAATCTGTTAAAGTGGTTGAACATCCCAAGGAGATCCTGGCAGCGCAGACGGCTCCGCCTGTTCGGGCGGTCACCGAGCTCCGTCCAGAGCGTATCTTTACTGCTCCAAACGGTGATACGGTAGTGGATATCGGCCAAAACATGGTTGGCTGGGTTCGCCTGAAAGTATCGGGAAAAGCGGGCACGCGGGTGACGCTAAAGCATATTGAAGTACTTGATCGCGAGGGAAATCCCTATTATGAAAATCTCCGCACTGCCAAGCAGCAGGTGGAATACATCCTCCATGGCCATGGTAAGGAGGTTTATGAGCCCCACTTCACCTTTCAGGGATTCCGTTATGTGGTGGTATCTGGCTATCCGGGGGAGCTTAAAAAGGAGCATATTACGGGGATTGTGATCCACTCCGACATGGAACCAGCCGGGAACTTTTCCTGTTCCGATACGCTGCTCAATCAATTACAGCACAACATTCAATGGGGCCTCCGGGGTAATTTTCTTGATGTGCCCACCGACTGTCCCCAGCGGGATGAGCGTATGGGCTGGACTGGTGATGCTCAGGTATTTGCGCCCACCGCCTGCTTCAATTACAATGCAGCAACATTCTTCACCAAATGGCTTAAAGACCTGGCTTTCGATCAGTTTGCCGATGGCCGTGTTCCCCATGTTGTTCCCGATGTACTCAAAGCTGCCGGCTCCACCGGCTGGGCCGACGCCGCCATCATCGTACCCTGGACCTTATACCGCGAGTATGGAGACAAGCGAATCCTCCAAACCCAATACCCCTCGATGAAAGCCTGGGTTGAGTATATGCGTGAACAGGCCGGTGAAAGCGGTCTCTGGACTACCGGCGGTCATTTTGGCGACTGGCTGGCGTTTGCCTCCAACGCCTCAGACTATCCAGGAGCTACTACCGATAAAGATCTTATTGCAACGGCCTATTTCGCCAATTCTACAAAATTGCTTTCTGAAATTGCAGAAATACTTGATAACAGGATAGATGCTGCTAATTATCGAAATCTTTTCTTTAAGATACGTGATGCCTTTAATGAGGAATTTGTTACTCCCAACGGCCGGCTTGCATCCAATACACAGACGGCTTATGCTCTGGCCCTTACATTTGATCTCGTACCCGAATCCAAGCGTCAGGATATCGCCAGCCGTTTTGCTGCCGATGTGCGCCGCTTCGGGCACCTTACTTCCGGCTTTCTGGGAACGTCATTGATTAATCCATTACTTTCGAAACTTGGATATAACGATTTGGCATATATGCTTTTAATGAGAACTGATTATCCCTCATGGCTCTATCCCGTAACCCAAGGTGCAACCACCATATGGGAACGGTGGGATGGAATCAAGCCGGACGGGACCTTCCAGGATCCGGGGATGAACTCTTTCAATCATTATGCCTATGGAGCCATCGGAAGCTGGATCTATAGTCAGGTTGCCGGCCTCCAGGCCGATGAGTCAGTGCCCGGGTATAAACGGATCATCATTCGCCCGGTTATGGGTGGTGGAATTACCCACGCCAGAGCCGAACATCAATCTTTGTATGGGAAGATTGAGTCGGACTGGCGGATTGAGAACGGGCGACTAATTCTTTCCGTCACCATCCCGACAAACACCACCGCCCGAATTTACCTCCAAACCAATGAACCAGCACAAGTGACAGAATCGGGCTTGCCAATTGCCTCCGTAACTGGCGTTCGATATCTGGGATTGGAAAAAGGATATGCGGTTTATGAAACTGGATCAGGAACTTATATCTTTGACGCACCGTTTACACCAACCACTAACCTCTAGAGTCTGTCTCCTTTATGACCCCATATATTGAGATCAATGAACTGACCAAAGATTACGGACATTTTAGGGCAGTTGACCGGCTGTCGCTGAGAGTTCTACCCGGTGATATCTATGGTTTTCTCGGACCGAATGGCTCCGGGAAAAGCACCACTATCCGGATGATTCTTTCCCTCATCAGCCCAACATCAGGCGAAATAAAACTTTTTGGAGAGCAACTTACGGCTAAACGATACCAAATCCTTAATCGCGTTGGAGCACTAGTCGAAAAATCAGACTTTTACAACTACCTGACAGCCAGGAAGAACCTGCAAATCCTGGGTAAACTGTCCGCTGTTCCCGACCTGAACCGACGGGTGGATGAGGTGCTTGACCAAGTCGGCCTCCTTAGTCGCGCTGAAAGCCGGGTGCGAACCTTCTCCCAAGGGATGAAACAACGACTCGGAATTGCCCAGACTATCCTGCATAAACCGGAGCTGATCATCCTGGATGAGCCCACTAATGGACTGGACCCTCAAGGACAAAAAGAGATCCGGGAACTGGTCAAGTCGCTGAACCAAGACTTTGGAATTACGATCCTGATATCCAGCCACATCCTTTACGAAATCGAGCAGATTGCTAACCGAATGATTATCATCAACAAAGGGAAATCTCTGGTCGAAGGCAGCGTTTTCGATCTGGTTACTGGTCAGGAGCAACAGGTTTCATTCGTAGTGGACAATCCGGACACCCTTCGACAGGCGATTCGAGAAACCCAATGGGCTGATAAACTCCAGAAAAGCACACCCGACAGGGTCTGGTTTAAAGTTACCAAAGACGAAATCCCCGATTTATCAGGTTTTCTGTTTGGCAGAGGAATCCGGATTTTTGCTATCGAACCGGTTAGATCACTCGAAGAGTTTTTTCTTCAACTTACTGAAAATGAAGCAACTCATTAGTATCGAACTGTACAAAATCTTTACCAAACCCAGAACATACATTGGATTTGGCGCTATTTTCATCATAGTTCTGGCAATCCAGGTGGGAATATATATCAAAGGTGATGAGATGTTACAAATGATCATCACAACCCTCAGCGATCGTTTCATTTTTGAGGGAAAGCTGATCAATATGTATGGAGTATCCTACATCATTCTGAACACCTTATGGATTCATGTTCCGATATTGGTGGCTTTGGTCACTGGCGATCTGCTGGCCGGAGAAGCCAATGCCGGAACGTACCGGATCCTACTCACCAGGCCCATTAGTCGCACTAAATTAGTCATTTCCAAGTTTATAGCCGGATTGATTTACTCCCTGCTTCTGGTCATTTTGATGATAGCCCTGAGTATGGGAGTGGGATGGCTGCTATTCGGACCCGGGGATATGTTGGTGATGACTACCAAGGTAAGCATTATCAGCTCTGACGATATACTCTGGCGATTTGCAGGTGCCTACGCATACGGAATGCTCTGTATGACTACCGTTGCGGGGCTCTCGTTCTTCCTGTCATCTTTCTCCGACAACTCCATCGGTCCTATCATTGGGACCATAGCTCTGATCATCGGAATCACCATCATCTCAACAGTCGGAGCCAGTCTGCTTGAACCGGTACTGCCCTATTTTTTCACCACTTATCTTACCTATTGGCAGGAGTTCTTTGAAACTGAATTCACTTTTAAACAGATTGGCCTAGCGGTTATGGTACAAGTGATTTACATCACCATCTTCAGCCTGATTACTCTATTCTACTTTAAAAAGAAGGACATATTAACCTGACAATGAGAAAATTATCAATTTTTATTCTAATACTTGCCAGCTTTTTCGCAGAAGCAGAATCCCAGTCAGTGCCGGATGAGCTCCTTCAGGCTTTAGCCGCCAACATGGAGAAAATCAACAGCTTTGAAGTGGAAGCGAGGATCAATGTGGATGTAGAGTTTATCAAGATTAAGGAGCGTTTTGTCAAGGTACGCTATCTAAAACCGGATCAGTTTGAATTTGATGCAGAGGGCTTAGCCTTACTGCCCCGTAATGGGATGCAGATGGATTATCTATCGCTGATCAACCGGCCTTATACTGCGATTCGTGCGGGTGAGGAGGATATCAGTGGTATTCGAACGGTGGTGATTAAAATCATTCCCGATGAAGATCTCGATGACATTATCATGGCTCAGCTGTGGATTGACCCGCAGAAATTATCGGTCATGCGGATGAAAACGTTCACGAAAAAATCTGGTTCTTACCTGATCGATTTCAAATTTACCAACCATCCGTTCAATTTACCTGATCAGACCATCGTCACCTTCGACATCAGCAATATGAGTATTCCGGCCAAGATGATCAGTGAGTTCAAAGGCACTGAGGATAAGGTTTCTGACGAGCCTTTACCAGCGAAAGTGATCATCCAGTACTCGAATTACAAGGTAAATTAACCAAACGGAGCGGTGATAACCCTTCAAGCCACCAATCCAGCAATCACAAACAGCACTGCGGCTACTGATGCCGATATTAAGGTGTAGGGCAGCTGGGTTTTCACGTGGGTTACCACCGGTATTCTCGAGGAGATGGCTGTAATCACAGAGGTATCGGAGAATGGGGAGGTATTATCTCCAAAAACTCCTCCGGAAATGCACGCTGCAAACATCAGCGGTAACGGAATTCCCATAGCTTCAGCCACTGGCACAGCCAGAGGCACCATAATACTGAATGTTCCATAAGAAGTCCCTGTGGAGAAGGATATCAAGCAACTAACAAAGAAAAAGATGAGAGGCATCAGGAATGTCGGGACATTTCCCTGTGCCAGTCCGGCAATATAATATCCCGTACCCATATCCTTACAAAGGGCCCCCAAGGTGAGAGCCAATGCCAGCAGAATCCCCACCTCCATAAATTCACCAATGCCTGAGTAAATGGTCTTTTCGATTGGCGGCCGTTGATCTTTGGGCCTTAGACGAACCATCACAGCCAACACGGCGATGGAGGCCAGGACGGCATAAAAAACGGAAGCAGTACCATCTCCACGGATCAATGATCCATTGCCTGTTGCAAACAGGCTGATCATCATGGTTCCCACTAATACCACCACTGGCACAACAACCAGAAGATAGTCTCTTTTCCCTATCCCGCTGTATATCTTTTGATTATCATCGATCTCCGTTAATTTTTCTTCCATTTTCTCTGGTTCGCCCCCCGCAATTTTTCCCAGGTTCCAGCCAAAGATCATGGTAAGCGCGACCATCAGCAGACTGGCGATACAATAAAAGTTCAAGGGCATAGCTGTCGCAACGACCCGGAAAGGATCGCTGATCCCCTGGCCAGCCAGGAGTGTCATATAGAAGGCTCCCCAGCTATTGAACATGATAATAGCTACCCAGTTAATGCTGATAGAATGAAGGAAGTAGGCCATTTTCGTTCGGGGGATCCCCAGCTTATCATACAGGCTGCCAACGGTTGTTCCGTTGACCATGATATTCGAGTAATTTTCGAGGATCATCAGTAGTCCGATTGCCCAGGTAAGCAGGAATACTGGTCGTTTTGCCCTGATATTCAGCTGTTCTAGCAAGCGAATCATCCCTTTGAATCCTCCTGCTGTCTCCATCAGTCGGATCAGTCCGCCAACCAGGATGCCGAACAAGATCAGCTGCAGGTTACCTCGATCGCCGGCTACTTGGATCACTTTTTCGAGATAATTGACGATGAAAACCCATTTATTGTCGGCCATAACCAGTGCGCCGATCAGTCCGCCGATCAGCAATGCCGGAATGATTCTACGTTTCCAGAGCGCTAACCCCAGGGCAATCAGGGGCGGAATCAGGCTAATAAATCCTTGTGAGTCCATCTTGAGGTACTGTCAGATGATGTAAATATCGATAGTGTCAGGTTACTGAAAAAGAGCGATCGTACCGCCGGTGTGCCAGAAGAGAACCCGATCAGACGGTTTGAAGAATCCCCGTCGGGCATAAGCGATGAGTCCTGCTGCAGCTTTTGCGGTGTAGGTTTGATCCAGAAGGATTCCTTCTGTTTCGGCAAAGATACGCTCAGCTTCGAGGGATTCGGCCGACGGGACTCCGTATCCGGGTCCAACAAATCCGGTTTCCACGATGATTTCATCCGGGTTAATCCGGATAGAGCTTCCGATTCGTTGAAAGATTGGTTCAGACGATCGATTGATAGAAGCTTGGATCTCTTCAAGCGAGCTATCAGCGCTGACTCCGATGATTGATGCACGCAAGCCAAAGAGGCGTTTACCTATTTCCAGGCCTGTTTGTGTTCCACCTGAAGAGGTTGAATGGAACAGGTAGTCGAAATGAAAGCCAAGCTCCCGCTCCTGTAAAACCAGCTCTTTTGCGGCTCTGACAAACCCCAGGGATCCAGTAGCATCCGAGGCCCCCAACGGTATGATCATAGATTTTTCACCCTTCCCGGTCAGTTCGGCTTGGATCTGCTCCATCCGTGGAGTTCGTTCTTCGCTACTCCCCACATACTCAATCCGCACACCCACTTTCTGGTCTATCAGCAGGTTCCCCGATGGTTTAAGTGGTCGGGGTCCATTTAATACCAGTATCACGTTGAAGCCGAATCTAATAGCCGACTGAGCTGTGATCCGGGCATGATTCGACTGAATACCGCCGCAGGTGATCAGCGTGGTTACACCCTGATTTCTAGCCTCTGCCAGGCTGTATTCCAGTTTCCGCAGCTTATTTCCCCACACCAGAGGACCGATGTAATCATCCCGTTTGATGTATAGCTCGGGCATGCCAGAAATTGCGCTCTCCAATCGCTCACAACGTTCTACAGGAGTAGCAAGAGGGGCGATAGAAATTCGCGGAATAGTCTCCAGAGCGATGAATGCGGATACTCTTCCCAGAAAATCATCAATGATTCGAGTGGCATCCTCAACTCTTTCATAATCAAATACTTCCACAAACGAAGAGCCAGAGATCATGCCTGAGAGGGACCGATCTTCACCTTGGCGAAAGAGGCACAGGATTGGTTTTCCAAGGGTTACGGCTCTACCCAGCTCGTAGCCTACACCTAAACTCGGGGTTGTCACCTCCGCTATTACAGCATCTGCCTCCCGGAGCCAGGCCAAGTCGCGATCATGGATTTCCGATGGAGGTAGGTGCCCCTCATTGGTCAGTTCGGGGTTCCCCACATGTTCAGTCAGAACAGTTCCGAACTGCCCAAGATGAGCAATTAAATCTTTGTAAATCAGCACATCACCTCTTCCTCCGCGGATTGAACCGCAAAAATAGATCTTCAGTTTAGTTCTTTCAGAATTCATGGATGTCATCATTTAGCATGAGTGCCCTACAAAGTATAAATAGTATGGCTCAACAAGAAAGTTAGCCAACTAGCTAACATCATGATAAAAAACAAGTTACGCTTCCATTCTCTATTTACTTCGAGGAGCCAGAAAGTTAAGAAGTAAGTTACTGGAATCAGGAGAATCCAGATGATTTCCGGTCCGACCAGCGGGACAAAAAACGGAATCCCAAGGGTTAGTATAAATTGTATAAAGTTTACCTGGAACAGGCGTCTTGATTGGACGCGTGGATTTCGGTAACCTACGGATGCGATGATAAGGCAGACCAGGATGAGCAGTAGCCAGCCTAGGATTAACCAATTGCTTCGCAAAAAATTTGGGATAAAATCTATTCGTAAGGCGAACCACTCCTGGATTGAAGCCATTTCATAGTCTAGTTGGCCCGTGAGGAACCAGATGGCCAGCACCAGGATGATAGGGGTAATCAGTCCGGCTAAGAGTACCAGAAAATGCCGAAGAGTTGCGGATCCCATCAGCACCATTCCAATGACCACAGCTGGCAAGATGAAAAACACTGGTGGATAGATTACTCCTGCGAGGCTCCAGTTGAAAGCCTGGCTAAACACCAACGGGTATGAGGATTCTGTCTTATATTGCTCCAGCAGGTAGCGGTTGCCGTTTAGGATCAGCAATCCTGCCAGGAAAGCAGGATGGAAAAAGAAAGCTTGTCCTGATGAGGCGATCAGGAAGATAAACACGAATGCGATAGCATAAGAGCGACGGCCGGTCAGTACATGTTTTCGGTCGCTGGTGTTGAGCATCAGGGCAGCCGCCAGGGTAACCAGGAGCGAAGCAAGGACCGGGGCCCAATGAGGCAACCTGCTGATTACTTGACCAATATCATGATGAATCCCATCTTGAGGAATAGCGTATGGAGGTTCCAATGAAAGAAACGGAACGGGCAGAAAGAAGATCAGTGCAATGACCGGTACCAGGATCTGCACAACCAGGCTGATCGACTTGATAAACCGGAACATTATCTGACTGGGTTAAAGATCAAATCCGATATCCTTTCGGTGATACATACCATGAAATTTCACCAGCCGGGCCATTTCGTAGGCTTTAGCCAGTGCAAGCGTCCAGGAGTGGTCCATGGCTGTCAGTGCCAGTACCCGGCCTCCATTAGTCATTAGTTGGCCATCTTTCCGTATTGTTCCGGCATGAAAAACCAGACCATCCTCTATATGACCAATACCATTAATTGGGAATCCTTTCTCGTAGGTGCCTGGATAGCCTTGTGATACCAGCATAATGGTAGCAGCGGCCTCCTGACTGATCTCCACGGCTTTATCTTTCAGGCGCCTCTCCTTAACGGCCTTAAAAAGGTCGAGCAGGTCGGTTTCCAATCGCGGGATAACCACTTCAGATTCGGGATCTCCCATTCTGACGTTATATTCAATCACGTAAGGATCCCCGTTGACGTTCATCAGACCGAAAAATATAAATCCCTGATAGTCTATCTGTTCCGATTTCAACCCATTAATTGTAGGTTCGATAATGCGCTGCTTCACCTTTTCGATAAAAGTAGCATCAGCGAAGGGTACTGGTGAGACTGCGCCCATTCCGCCGGTATTGGAACCGGTATCGCCCTCTCCAATACGCTTATAATCTTTTGCTTCGGGGAGCAGCAGGTAAGATTCTCCGTCGGTGAGTATGAAAACAGACAGTTCGATACCCTGGAGGAACTCTTCCACCACCACTTTGGAGCCGGCTACGCCAAACTTCCCGTTGAACATCTGGTGAATTTCCATGAGAGCCTGGTCTGGATCCTCCACAATGAGGACCCCTTTACCAGCAGCAAGTCCGTCAGCTTTAAGCACATACGGTGGTGTGAGTGATTGGATAAAATCTCCGGCCTCATGTTCATTGGCTGTTGTAAAGGTTTGATGGTGCGCCGTTGGTATTCCGTTTCGGATCATGAATTGCTTAGCAAAATCCTTGCTTGATTCGAGCCTAGCTCCGCTACGGTCAGGGCCGATGACTCCCACCCAGTCGAGATCATCCTGATCCCGGAAGAAATCTCTAATCCCGTTGGCCAAGGGTTCCTCTGGGCCAACGACGACCAAGTGGATACTCTCTTTTCTGACGAGTTGAGCTATGGCGGGGAAATTGCTAACTGGGATATCCACATTAATCCCACACTCAGCTGTTCCCGGATTACCAGGGGCAATGTATAATTTTTGCAAAATCGGACTACGAGCCAGTTTCCAGGCCAACGCATGTTCGCGCGCTCCCGCCCCAATCAACAAAACATTCATTAAATCAATTAGTTAAGTTAAGTTATCCATCGGTATAACACACATCCGTCAGGAGGGTGAAATTACACTTTTTATTCCATACACTGGCTACCGAATTGCCCCCAGGCATGAAGAGCGAAAATTCCTTAGACCGATTTCAACAAGTACAAATCAGAAATTACAAATTGTCATTATCTTTGTAGCCTCTTTGTCCTGTGGTGTAACTGGCAACACGTCTGATTTTGGTTCAGAAGAGTCCAGGTTCGAGCCCTGGCAGGACAACACTAAAAGGCTAAACCTGTCAGGTTTGTGAAACCTGGCAGGCCTTTCTTCTCCTACCTATTGTTATCCGGATCCGTCAATGGCCAGCACCTGAACCTTTTTTCTTTCTCCAGCTGGGCAATTTGCCATTTTTAGGTTAACTTTATCATTTCCAAAAACCTAGCAACCATGTTTATCCACAAAAACCTCATTTGGGTAGCCATTTTGAGCACCCTGCTATTGTCTGCCTGCGACAAAGATCCGCTCAATCCGGATGATCAAAACAAGAACAACAAATTTGTTTGTGATGTTGAATGGACTCCTTCAACAGTCTATTTCGATGAAGATGCTGTTGCCGACCTGATCCATGCAGATACCAGCGAATACCGGTATTATTTCTCCAAAAACAGCGACCTGGCCAATGGGTTAAACGAAGGAGATATCATTTTCATTCACGGACTCGCCTTACGAAAAGTTGAATACATTGAAGATCAGGGGGATGAAATCATGGTCGAAACTGGCTATGCCACTCTGAATGAAGCCGTTGACAATGGCGAAATAGCTTGGGAATACGAAGCCGGTTTTACGGAGTTGCAGGCTCCAGAGCTTTTGATCGACGGGAAAACCTACCCCTATTTAAAGTCAGATGAGCAAACTTTTTCGATCACCTTAAAGGTTGGCGAATACGATTACAAGGTTGAAATGAAATTTAAAGGTGACCACGCCGAGGTCACCCAACAAATTGAAAAAAAGATTGATAGCTTAATCAAGGTACGATTCGAATGCAAAGGGGTTATTGACCGATTCACCACGAAGACCAAAATCATCTTTGAAAATTCTCAAGTTACAAACTACGAGACGATCAATGAACACCTAAAAGGAGAGCTGACGCTCTCCATTACCGCTATTGCAGCGGGGACTGACTTTCTCAACTTTGAGTTCCCGGTAACCTTGCTCAAGTACCCATTTTTAGTCCATGGCATCCCTGTCGTGGTAAATGTCAAGGTGTTGTTTGTTGCCCAGACAGCCGTACCTCCCGAAGGATCATCCCTGATGTCAGCGCGGTTTACTTACGACTCCTCCACCGGAATTGGTTATATGCCGGGGAAAGGAGTTTTTGTTTTGGGGGAAGTGGGAGATTTCGACATAGTAAAGGAGCAAGCTCAAACCGGAGCGGCATCAGCTATTGCTATCAACTTCGGATTGGGATTCCCCAGGCTGGAGCTTCAGATATTCGGAGAATCGATTATCCCATGGATCCATACCGCCTTTTTACTCGGAGGAGATTACACGTTCTATCCTGCCTGCCAACAGGCTAAAGCAATGTTTATCGGAGCTTGCGGGTTTAAACTGAAGTTTTTCGGACTTTTTGAAGCCGAAGGCTCCACAACTCTTTGGAATGAGGAAAAGATCCTTCTCCAGGTGGGTGATTGTGGTGGGCAGGCTATCGGATTTAATCCTAACCTCTTAACAACAGATCCAAACCTCACCTCAACGCAACTATCCTTTTAGATCGGAATTCTATAGTCGAGATCCTTGAGCGCAAGTTTTATTGCTGATTCGTGTCAAAAGAGGTAATTTGACACGAAGAATTATCGAGGATGGATGACCAACAACTGATCGAACAGATCCGGAACGGAGAAGAGCCGGCTATCCGGATTCTGGTCGACCGCTATCAGTCGAGAATCCTACGGACTGCCAGGGGTTTTGTCCGCAACGATGAAGATGCCCGGGATATCACCCAAGAGGTGTTGATTGATATCATTCGCAACATTCACAAATTCCGATTCCAGTCGGGCCTCAATACCTGGATCTACCGGATCACTGTCAATCAATCGCTTAACTATCTTAGAAACAACAAGAAAAGATCTAACACCATCAGCATTGACCAGTCGGACGAGAATTCCCCTGGAGCTGTTACACGCAATCTCCCCGATCAGGGGCAACTGGATCCGGGGCAACAAATGGAGCAATCCGACCGGTCGAGAACGCTCCATGCCGCCATCGAATCAATCCCGGAGAAACAACGTACTGCTTTCGTCCTGTACGAATACGACGATTTATCTTATAAAGAGATCTCCGAAGTGATGAATGTGTCAATACCATCGGTTGAATCGCTCCTTTTCAGGGCGAGGAAGAACCTACAGAAAAAATTATGGCACTGTTACAAAAAAACCAGAACCTAACGCAAGTTTTTCAAACAAAATGTTTCTAACCAAATAGAGAGCATCACCATGAACTGCAAAAAAATTCATACGATCGATTTGATTCCTTACCTCCGGGGCGAAATGCCGGAGAACGAATCACGGAAAATCCAGCAACATTTGGATGAATGTCCGGCTGGTCGTTCGTTTTTAAGTTACACCAACGAGGTGCTCTCAGGAATCCAGGCTGAAAAAGCTCTGGAAGACGATCCATTCCTTGCAACCCGTGTTATTGGGCATCTGCAGGAATCATCAATCGCCGCTACCTACCAGCCGCTCAGGGCACGACTGATCCCGACTTTAGTGCTCGGGCTTTTTATCTTAGCAGGATTAATCGGCGGGTTTGGTATTGGCCGCGTTTTGACAGAGAATCAGGCGCACAACAAGATCAAAACGGACATGTCCAGTTTGATGATCAGTGACTTGCACGAGGAACCAATGGAAACCTTCTTTTTAGGTAATTAATTGAAAGGAGGCCACACCATGATAAAAAAAAACTTGATAATCGGACTGATCCTCTTCCTCCTGGTCACTAACATCGCAACCATTGCCTCGGTGTTTGTTCATATCAATCGTGATAATCAGGAGCCAGAATCAACCGAGTTGGAAATTCAACCAAAGGACTCTACTTATCTTCCTGAGAATCAAGGGGTTTTATTTCTTACTGAACAGCTCGGATTAACCCCTCAACAGCAAGAGCACTTCTGGAGGTTGAGTATGGATTATGGCCGGGAGGCAAGATCAATCAGCTCTAACATGACTGACTTAAGGAATAAACTTTTACAGGAGATGATTCAAGAGCAGCCCAACCAGCTGGTTCTTGATTCTCTTTCGGAAGAGATTGGCGAATGGCATGTTAAGCTAAAGAAGTTAACTGTTAATCATTACCTGGGGCTTAAGTCGTATTGTAATGATGATCAGCAACAAACCTTTTACTGGATCATGCAAAATGTGATTAACCCGGATGGTGAAGTGGTTGTACCTCGGGGTCAGGGGCGTCGGCAGGGTGCCGGTCCGCCGATTGATCGTGGGCGCGGGTGGAGGAATCGTCCATTGACAAATGAATAATCAATAAACAATTAAATATCAATATCATGAAAAGGAAAACTAGAATTTTAATGGTGGCCACGCTGATGATTGCAGCTGGCACCATGGCTCTTCAGGCCCAGGTACGCTATGGACGTGGAACCGGTGCCTGCATCAATTACTCACAACTGAATGATGAGCAGAAGGCCAAGATGGATCAAATGAGAACCGAGCATATTACTCAGATGGATGCCATGCGCACTCAATTGCGTACGACAGCCGATCAGGCTGAGTGGCTGGAGGTAAGGAATCAGAAGGATCAGCTTCTGATTAAACACCGCAACGATGTTGACAAACTGCTCAACGATGCAGGTGTCACGATTACTCGTCCGGGCTATGGTACCGGGATGCTTGCTCCAGGCCGCGGTGCTGCCAGATTTGGTGGCAGAGGTGGCGGAAGATTTGGTGCTGCTGGTGTCGGCGCAGGTTATGGACGAGGGATGGGAGCAGGTTATGGTGGTGGTATGGGACGTCGGTTCAGATAGAGTTCTCCATACAATCTGATAATCAAGCCCTTCGCTTCCGAACTGCTTTAATAATCAACCAAAGCACGAATAGCCCACCAAGGATGAGGACTCCGATGGTGATTTCGTGGAAGTACTTCTCGAGCAGCTCCTTCTGGCTATAGAAAAAGTAACCCAGCAGGGCGAGAACGATATTCCAGATTCCTGCACCCAGGGTGGTCCACAGGATAAAAGTCGGCAGTTTCATCTTGGAGAGCCCGGCAGGGATGGAAATCAGTTGACGGACAGCAGGTACCAGTCGGCCGATAAATGTGGCGCTTTTACCGTTTCGGTTAAAAAACTCCTCTGCCTTGATTACCTTTTCTCGGTCGATCAGGATTAGATGTGCCAGTTTAGTATCTGCCAGCATGTATATAACTTTTCGGCCCAGTGTATAGCTCAACGCGTAATTGATCAAAGCACCGGTCAGGGCACCTGCTGTACCAACGACGACCACCATCACAAAGTTAAGCTCGCCTTTAGCGGCCAGGAAGGCTGCGGGGGGAATCACCAGCTCGGATGGCATGGGAATAAAGGAACCTTCAATCATCATCAGCAGAAAAACAGTCAGGTAACCGATATTCTGCATGTACCAATCAATCAATTCTCTGATCAATTCCATAGTCTGATCTATAATAGGTTGCGAAGATACAGATTATGAAACAATAGCCCTAACCACAATCCAAAGGGCACTACGCAGGAAGAAAAAAAAAGAGGCTACCCTGGTGGATAGCCTCCCTGATTCAACCAGAAAAAATCTACTGTGTGACTACCATCTGTTTGGTAACAGTGATACTTCCGGCACGCAACGTGTAGAAATAAACCCCCGATTGCAGGTTCCCGGCGTTAATTTCCAGGTGGTGTCTGCCCGTGGGCTTATAGCCTTCATTGAACTCCATGACCTTCCGCCCGGTGAGATCCATCACATCGATGATCACATCCGACCCTTCAGTCAGCTCATAGCTAATCTCCGTTTTACCATTGAACGGGTTAGGGAAATTTTGGCCCAGGCTGCTGGTCAATCCCTCCTTCACATCCACGCCGTCCACGGCATTGCTATGGTCATTGAGAAACAATCTAATCATGTAATTCCGTTTCCCGTAATAGTTGTCAAGCCCAGTATTAAAGCCACCATCGAAAATACCGACACTAGATGAGTTAACCAGTTTAATTGAGTTATCGGTTCCAATCTCCAGGCCCTGATTTCGCCGAACCAGGTAGTCCTCATTGAAATTGTCTATTTCGATACCGGCATACACCACATCTCCTGGATGCAGGAACTCGGATTCACCATCCTTCTGGAGTTCCATATAAACCCAAGTATTGAAATCGGATGAATCGAGCTGGACGTAATCAGTCTGAAGAATTGGGAAAGGAACATCCTCTCCGGTATCCTTGTATAGCGCAAAGTTATACCACATATTTTCGTCAGCTTTACCCCCGACTAGGTACACAGCGATTCCATCCACTTCACAGTCATTAAAGATTGGGAATATAGAACCGGCAAAATGGTTTTCGTTAGAGGTGCTTTCCGTGGTGTAGGACTCCTTCGTCATCGACCATCCAAGCTCATTGGTGTCGTCCGAACGGGAATAGACGCTATCCGTCACGTGGAAATACGTTTCAATGATATTATCGGCTGGATAATCGTCAGCAACTGAGCTCTTATACTCCCAATTGATCTTGTAATGCCCAAAATCCGTCGGGGAGTATTTGTCTACAATTAAGGCTGTATCGGTAAAGAGGTAACCCACATCTCGTTTCTCGGAATCCCGTTGAAAAACACTCTGATTGTTCTTAAGAATGTCAAGATTGAGATGAACATCCTCCAGGTCATTCTCTCCAAAGTTGATAGCCGGAGCCATGAAGTTCATAAATCCTCCAACACCATCGAGTTGGGATTTTGGGATGTTATAGATCCATGCCATAGTAGCGTCAGGATCGTTATTATCCCACTCCATTTGTACAAAGCTCATTTTCAAGTCGTTATTATAAGCTTCGGCCAGTTCAAAATCATCGATAGCCCAGTAATAGAGGCGGGTATCCCACCACCGGATTCTCATTTGTACATTCGGCATCCCGGCTACCACGTCCGAAATATTTGCCACAAACAGAGCTGGTTCTCCCGGGGGTTTATCCAGCGGACGGTCTTTATGGCTACATCCGAAGTTGACATTGATAACGGCCTGTCGTGCCCAGTCGTCAACGGAAATCTCAAGTGACATGGAAGCATGGTCATAGGCCATAAAGTGTGTTTCATAACGGACAATGACGGAGGAGTGCTGACTGCAGTCCATTGGCGGAAAGCCAAATGAATTGTCCAGATTCAGCTCTGCTTCGTTATTGTCAATGTTGTACTTCTCCACGAAGTTTGCGATCATCCCGTTTGACTGCGTGGTTGTACGCAATGGAGGATCCTGTGTCCACTTGGAAACGAATCCAACATCGCCGGGCCACCAGACCCAGTTATAGCCATAATCGACAGCATCGATGAAGTAATAGCCTTCAGGTGCTGTCCAGCCTTTGGGATCAGCGGATTCTCCCAGCCAAAGGTCTCAGAAAAGAACACCTCCCCGTTGCCTTTTACCCCGGGGGTCTGAGCTGGTGCCTGTGCTAATATACAAAGCACAGCTAATGCAAGTAGCAGTGTAAATTTTCTCATACAGATTAAGATATTGAAGGTTAGATTAAGCAATTAAAGATAAAGCATTTTTGATATTTGCAACAATTTTTTTTATAAATGTGTAATTTTATTTCATAAAAACCCTGATCTCATCTTATCGGCCATTTTTAAAGCAGGTCACAGGAATCAAACCCACAAGCAAGATCATGCACCTCGAACATCAGACCAGCTCTCGCCACCAAAAACTCTTTAGCATTCTCTTACCATCTGTTGTTCTGATAGTTACCTTCTTCGTCTTCTCTCCAGCCCTACAAAACGGCTTTGTCAACTGGGAGGATGATGTGAACGTAACCGAGAATCCCTATATCAGAGAGCTGAATGCTGATAACCTCAGAAATATTTTCACGCAAACCATCACTGGTGGCTACCGACCATTGCCCACACTTACGTATGCCATTGAATATCAGCTATTCAGACTTAACCCTCTGGGCTATCACCTGAGCAACATCCTACTTCACCTGCTGGCCACTGGGCTGTTTTACCTGTTACTGCGGAAACTTGGCGCGAATCTGTTTATCGCCTGCCTGGCTACCTTGCTTTTTGGCATCCATCCCATGCGGGTGGAATCAGTAGTCTGGATAACTGAGCGAAAAGATGTGCTCTACAGCTCTCTCTTTTTGCTGTCTATAATCCTATATATCTATTGGTTACAAAAAAAGCGCTTACTCTTCTACCTGTTGGCACTGGCGGTCTTCATCATGGCTCTTCTCTCCAAAATTCAGGCAGTGGCTTTGCCGATTATCCTGATCGGCCTGGACTATTATCATCATAAAGAGTTAAAGTTTAGGCATCTTTGGAACAAGATCCCTTTCCTGATTTTGGCTCTCGCAACCGGAATCTTCGGTATATATATCTTACAAAACCAGGGAACACTCATTGTTAGTAGCAGCATCCCTTTCTGGCAAAGGATCTTTATCGGGACCTACACGCTATGCGTTTACCTGGCCAAGGCCGTATTTCCCTGGCAGCTATCTGCCATCTATCCCAATCCCGCTTCCCTGACATTCCCATTCTATCTCAGCGCTGCTGTCGTCATCCTCCTGTTCTTCCTCGCCTGGCGATTTGGACGATCGCATAAAGCATTTGTATTCGGCACGCTGTTTTTCCTGATGAATATTGTGTTTGTCCTCCAGATACTCGGAGCGGGACAGGCTTTCGAGGCCGATCGGTTTACCTACCTGGCATACGGCGGACTATTCTTTCTTTTTGCCATCGGCATCCACAAAAGTCTTAAGAAGATTTTTAAACCTCTGATTATAGGCTTACTAGCCGGATATCTGGTTCTTCTGGGAGTCATGACCTGGAATCGGGTAAAGGTGTGGCGAACATCCGAAACCCTTTTTACCGATGTGCTCCAGAAGTACCCGGATTGTTCAATTGCCCACAATAACCTCGGACTATGGTATCGTGATCAGAACCGAAATCGAGAAGCAGTTGAATCCTATACAAGAGCGATTCGGGCAAATCCATCTGGCTATATGAGCTATAGCAACCGGGGAGAGTCCTGGTTCGCACTAGGAGAGACAAAAAAAGCCCTAACTGATCTGAATATCGCTCTAAAAATTAATCCGGATTACAGTAAAGCCCTGAGCAACCGGGGTGCAGTTCATGGCTCCCTCGGGGAGAACCAAAAAGCAATCACCGACCTGGATAGGGCTATCGAGCTAAACCCCTATCAAACTGAGGCTTATCAAAATCGTGCTTTGGTCCATTATGCTCTTGGTGATTTCAAAAAAGCCGCAGAGGACTGTACTGCCTACCTGCAAATCAGCCCGGATGATCCCGATATTCTAAACTATCGAGGCCGTTGCTACGATCGTTTAAACAGGAACGAAGAGGCACTGAATGATTTCAACCGAGCCATCGCCATTCATTCAACCAAGGGCCACTATTACCGTAATCGCTCGTACCTTTTGGCTAAAGTCGGTGATTTTGCAGGTGCCCTTCGCGATATTCGAAAAGCGCAGGAGCTGGGCACCCGCATCAATCCCGACTACCTTAAAATGCTGGAAATCAGGTAATAACCAGCATCTTCAGGAGAGTTGCTACTTATTCACTACCCATTCCTGGACTCCAGTGGAGTAGTTATCCGGCTGGCGGATTTCCAAACGCAATCCATCGGTCGCCACGGGCTCAAAATCTAGCCGATTAAACTGATCCCGCTGGGTACCGTAATCGCCTTTGGGTTTGACCTCGTACCAATTATTTCCTTTCCGGTACTTCAGCTTCCAGTATTTCGGAACTCGGCAACCAGCATCCAGATCCAGGTCATCAAACCAAAACACTTCGACAGAGGATACTGTTTCCGTTTCAGAAAAATCGTACTGAACCCATTCATTGGACGCTTTCTTTGGCCACCAATGAATATGACCATGTTCATCGCTGCTGGATTTTTCCGGAACCATCTGGTCGTTCACTGTCGCCGGAATTCCTTTGCAGCCAGGAGATACCGTTACGGTTGCCCGTGAAGCAATAGTGGGTGCAGGAAGCGGAGTAGCAGCATCTTGATCCTCAGGTATCCACACAGTCATTTCTCCATTACCGCGGTTAGCCCAGGCATAATAAGGTATCGCTACCAGGGTAGCCGGGTTTTTATCGACTGTTCCCTCAAGGGTAGCAGCCAGGGAGTAACCGGCAGCTTTGATCATACCGACACCATTGAGCAAATCGGGATTGAATGAATAGTTGAATCCTGGTTCTTCGCCGATCATCAGATGTAAAGCTTTTTTCTCTTCCTGATCAGGCCATTCGAGGCAATAGAGCAGAGGCCCGCGCTGGATGGCAACCTGGCCTTTGTCAGCCTCAACCAGTTCATGAGCCTTGATACGCCGGATCTCCATCGGCAGATTCACTTCGACCTTGTCGCCAGATTTCCAAGAACGAGTAATTACGGCATAACCGTTTTTGAGGCTGGTTCGGGCTACTTTCCCATTGACTAGAATCTCTACCTTTTCACCAGCCGGATCAACAAAGGAATACAGATCACTCGGAACTGGCTCCTCAGCTGTCCATCCCGGGATACGAACCATCAGACTAAAACGGCCTGCTTCTGCCGGATCAATGTTAAGCTCTACATGACCTTCCCAGGGATAATTAGAAACCTGGCTCACTTTGATGGGCTTACCATTTAGCTCCAATTCGGTTTGACTCTGAACGAATAGATTGACATACAGGTTGTTGTCTTTTGTTGCATAAATATACCCCGGAACTGACGGTATAAATCGGCAGAGGTTACTCGGGCAGCAAGCACAGCCAAACCAGGCACTTCTCTGATGCTGGCCGCGAGATTTCAGCGGGTTTGGATAGAAAAACCGGTCGCCCGAAAGCCCTAAACCACTTACCACACCATTATACAGGGTCCGCTCCAGCACATCGATATATTTGGCATCCTCATGAAGCAGGAACATCCGGTGATTCCAGAATACATTAGCGATGGCCGCACAGGTTTCGCAGTAGGCGGTCATATTAGGAAGCTGATAATCAATCCCATAAGCTTCTCCTGCTCCCGTTGCGCCAACACCACCGGTGATATAGAGTTTCTTGCCAACCACATTATTCCAGATACGATCGATCGCGGCCAGATAGGCTTTGTCGCCGGTCATGGCGGCTACATCGGCCATAGCACTAAACATATAGTTAGCTCTAACCGCATGGCCATCGGCATCGGTTTGATCAACTGGTTTCAGGTGGGCTTGGTTATATACTTCGCCACCTGGCCCTCTGACATCCAGGAAGAATTTGGCCAGATCGAGATACTCCTGGTTTCCTGTTACGCGATATAATTTAACCAAACCGATCTCTACCTCTTGGTGACCGGGATAATTCTCGCATTTTCCATAGCCAAAATCGCGCACAATCAAATCAGCAGCTTTGATCGCCACATCCAGCAGGGTTCTTTTTCCGGTTGCTTCATAATGAGCAACAGCAGCTTCAAACAGGTGCCCGAGATTATACAGCTCGTGGCTGTCATCGCTCACCAACTCCCACCGCTTTTTGCCAGCCCAAGGATGGGCGCTGTCGCCCAGGATAGTCCGGTTAGTGTATAAATATCCGTCGGGCTCCTGTGCTTCGGCAATGCGTGCAATCAGATCATCCAGATAGGCATCCAGCTCGGGATCAGGTACCGTTTGCAGAGAATAGGCAGCACCTTCAATGATTTTGTACACATCGGAATCATCAAAAGGATACGTTGAACAGAAACCACCCTCCTCGGTTCCGCTGGCCACATCAAAATTTTTGATTCTGCCGGTTTCTTCACTTTGCTGAAACGCATAAGGAACCGTCAATTTTGCATTAAGCCTTACTCTTGGTGCCCAAAAGTTATCCTCCAGATTAACCTGGTTGAAACTAACCGGCTGTACGGGGTAATCACCCTCAGTCTTTTCCGATCTGGCACACGACAGGGCTATCAGGGCAATCCCTGCCATAGCCGAAAATAAAGTCCACCTGATTTTCATGTGATTCAAATTATTTGATTGGTAAATACTTATTTATTCCTTCGACTTGTTTCGCTTCATTTCAAGCTGGCCATAATAGGCGTCTGCTCCATGCTTTCTGAGGAAATGTTTATCGAGCAGAGCTTGCTGCACTGGTGACTCGTTACCTAGAACGACTGTCCGAAAAGCCATTTTCGCTATCTCTTCGAGGATAATTGCATGATGTAAAGCATCTTTCAAGGTAGCACCCCAGGCAAAAGGACCATGTTCTGCCACCAGAACTCCGGGGATCTGCAGTGGATCCTTTCCGGCAAACGTTTCACAAATCACCAATCCAGTGGCCTCCTCGTAATTACCCTGGATCTCCTCCGCGGTCAACCGTCGGGTACAGGGAACCGGACCATAAAAATGGTCGGCGTGTGTAGTTCCCAAACATGGGATATCGCGACAGGCTTGAGCCCATGAGGTTGCCCAGGCCGAATGAGTGTGAACTACAGCACCGATCTCGGGAAAGGCTTTATAAATAGCCAAATGAGTTGGTGTGTCTGATGAGGGTCGGTAATCCCCACTCACAACCTGCCCGTCCAAATCCACTACGGTCATATCTTTTGCGGACATCAACGAATAAGACACCCCGCTTGGTTTGATCGCTACCAGTCCACGCTCCCGATCAATTCCCGAAGCATTACCCCAAGTGAGAATCACCAGGCCCTCCTCAACCAGTTCTAGGTTGGTACGGCACACCTCTTGTTTTAGATTATGTAAATGCGACATAGAAAAATCGGGGACTAACCCATTTGTTTATCAGACACTTATAATCAAACATCAACACTAAAATAAAACCCCTTGGCCAGCAATTCGTTATATTTCTCCTGGTTAAATCGGTATAGAAAGGCTCCTTTCTTGGATGATGTTTTATCCTTCTCTTCCAGTTTATCCAGGAGATCCATGGAGAGTATCTTCTTCCGAAAATTTCTTTTATCCAGCTCTTTCTGATAGATCGCCTCGTATAGGCCCTGGAGCTGCGGCAGAGAGAACTTTTCGGGGAGCAATTCAAAGCCAATCGGTTGAATCCGGGCCTTTCGTCGAAGCCTGGCCAACGCTTTATCCACCATGATCCGATGATCAAATACCAGTTCGGGCAGCTGACTCAGCGGGCACCAACATGCATCATGCAATCCGGTAAGATTCTGGTCATCATCGCCGATATTGATCAGGGCATAGTATGCAACCGAAACCACCCGCTCCCCGGGATCCCGATTAACCTCCCCGTAAGCATATAATTGCTCCATATAGACTCCATCCAATCCGGTCAGTTGGAATAATACGCGATTGGCCGCATCATCCAGGCTCTCTTCTCGCCGTGGGAAGCCACCCATCAATGACCACATGCCTATCCCCGGTTCCATTTGGCGCTTGATAAGCAGTAACTTCAACTCCTGATGATGATAGCCTAAGATTACACAATCTACCGCTATCAGCTGCCGCTCCTCGTTAGGATAAAAAGTACTCATCATAGATGATTAACTGTCAAAAATACACCCGGATAGCCGATAAAAAAAACGCAAGTCATATTTTCGAACCGTTTATCAGGACCAAAATTGGTTTGCATTTTCGTAAATTGGCCCATCAACAATTGATTATCATGACTAAACGATTTTGGTTAACCATTGCCACTGTTACTATTCTGATACTGACAGTGAAGGCACAAACCGGCAACAAGTCGGTACTGCAAATCAAAGAGATCATGTCCTCAAATTACATCGGAGAATCGCCAAAACAGTTTCAATGGTCGCCCGACAGTCGGAGCCTATACTTCCGGTGGGATCACGGCGGCGGGTCGGCCGACTCGGCCTGGATGGTTGATCCATCCAACCCGGTACCGGTGAAAGTTCCGCGAAGCGAGCTGATGCAGATCCGACCGCAAACTAAACTGTATAATGCCGATAAAAGTCTGGAGCTTCTTAATCAGAATGGGAACTATTTCTTGATTCATCCAAAGAAAAAGGACACCTCTCTGGTTTTCGCCATCTCCAGGTCCGTTTCCGACGTTTCCTTCACTCACACTGGCAACAGACTGATAATCAACTCTGAAAACAACCTCTACCTACTGGATCCGTCGAATGGACAGTTCAAGCAACTCACCAATTTCCAGGAACCGGTAGAGAAGTCTCCATCCCGAGCAAGCCGATCTTCTGAACCACTGAGTGATCGGGATAACTGGCTGGTGCAGGATCAGATCAGGCTATTCCCAATATTTCAATCAGGATCAGGGCAAAGAGGCAGCATGGCCGGATACCGTCAAGGCATGCGCCCTCCGAGCATGATGCGAAAAGGCGGTCCATCACCTTATTATCTGGATGGTTTCTCAGTTTATAGTTTGGAACTGACGCCGGATGAACGATTTGTTACTTTCATCAAGATTTTGCCCTCCCCGAATAATAAAACCACGATCATGCCCACCTATGTGACCCGCTCGGGTTACACGGAAACCCTCAACACCCGTTCGAAGGTGGGAGATTATCCACGCAGCTCGACACTCGGAATAGTGGATATCGAGAAAGATTCTGTGTATGAGATCCATCTTGATCAGATTCCGGGGATTACTGACCTCCCCGACTATGTGGCTGATTACCCAGAGAAATACAAAGATCGTCAACCTGAGATCCGGCCTGTCAGTGTGAGAAGCCCCAACTGGTCGCCCGATGGCCGTTTTGCAATCCTGGAAGTGACCTCAGCCGACAATAAAGACCGCTGGATTCTGCTGCTGGAACCTTCGACCGGAGATGTTAAGCTGCTTGATCGGCAGCGTGATGAAGCCTGGATCGGTGGCCCAGGAATAGGCTATAATTTAGGCTGGATGCCGGATGGCAAGCGCTTCTGGTTCCAGTCGGAAGAGAGCGGATACTCCCATCTCTACTGGATCAACCCCGCCACAGGCGAAAAACAGGCCCTCACCTCAGGCTCCTTTGAAGTATATAACCCACGGATTTCCAAGAACAACCAATACTGGTACTTCCTCTCCAATGAGTCGCATCCGGGCGAGCGGCACTACTACCGGATGCCTTTGGAGGGCGGCAAACGAGAGCAGATCACTACACTAACCGGAGGTTATCAGGTGACCCCTTCCCCCGACGAGAAGTGGCTCGCACTCGAGTATTCCACCGCCAACCGGCCTGCGGAGCTCTATCTCCAGAAAAACCAACCCGGAGCCAACGCTATTGCTATTACCGACTCACGTAGCGATGCCTTTAAGGCCTATCCCTGGCGAATGCCCGAATTTGTTACCATCGAAGCTTCGGATGGCGAAACCATCCATGCCCGACTCTATCGCCCGGAAGAGGGGAAGGGAAACCAGGCTGCCGTCATTTTTGTACATGGAGCTGGATACCTGCAGAATGCACATAAATGGTGGTCGACCTACTATCATGAGTACATGTTTCATAACATCCTGGTTGACAATGGATTTACCGTACTCGATCTCGATTACCGTGGCAGCTCCGGATACGGCAGAGACTGGAGGACGGGAATATACCGGCACATGGGAGGTAAAGATCTGAGCGATAATGTGGATGGCGCTTACTACTTGGTATCGGAGTATGGGATCAATCCGGCAAAAATCGGGATTTACGGCGGATCGTATGGTGGGTTTATCACCCTGATGGCCATGTTTAATGCCCCTGATGTGTTTGCTGCCGGTGCAGGCCTGCGATCGGTCACCGACTGGGCTCATTACAATCACGGCTATACCGCCAATATCCTCAACACCCCTGCCGAAGATAGTATTGCTTATATCCGCAGCTCGCCCATCAACTTTGCCGAAGGGCTAAAAGGCAAACTCCTGATGTGCCACGGAGTGATGGACGATAATGTTCATTTTCAGGATATTGTACGGCTTTCTCAGCGACTGATCGATCTGGGGAAAGACAATTGGGAGCTCGCAATTTACCCGTTGGAGGCACACAGTTTTAAAGATCCTGCTGCCTGGACAGACGAGTATAAGCGAATCTTCAAGCTTTTCGCTGAAATGTTGAAGTAACAGGCTGGCGATATCCTTTTCTTATCTTTGGCAGGTATTAGGCCAAACCATGCGGTATATCAGCAAATTAAAGGCAGTTCTTCTGTTCATGATGCTGGCATCGGCCCTAACGGCTGGTGGTCAGGAATCCTGGTCCTTGGATCAGTGCATCCAATATGCCCAAGATCACAATATCAATCTGAAAAAGAAGCAGTTATCGATATTGGCCACTCAGGATAATCTCAAGGTGTCCCGCCTCGATCTACTTCCAACATTGAACAGCGGAGTAACCCAATCGTTCCGGTTTGGGCGCTCCGTCGATCCCCTGACTTATGAGTTTACAACCGAAAACTCAAAAGATGCCAGTTTTTATATCAGTTCTGATATGGAGCTATTTGGGGGATTGGAGAAAATCACTGCCATTCAGAAAAACAAAATTGACCTTGAACGGAATCTTCAGGAGCTGGAACAAGCTCGGAATAACCTGTCGCTAGAAATTACCCAGCTCTTTTTGGAGGTCCTGTTTAACGAAGAGTTACTTCAGATGGTGATTGGGCAGCGCGAGATGACGGCGCAGCAGGTTGACAGAACCCGTCAGCTGGTTAAAGCTGGATCTCTGCCTCAGGGCGACCTCTTGGAAATAAAAGCTCAACTGGCACACGAGGATTTGAATGTCGTGAACATGAGCAACCAGCTTGAGCTTTCACGCTTGGAACTGGCTCAGCTTCTTGATCTTCCCAGTCCTGGTGAATTCAGAATCCAGAAACCGGAACTTGAATCCCATCTTCTGGAAGAACCAAAAACCGACCCGGAGGTCCTCTTCCGCACTGCCCTGGTCAATTTGCCACAAATTCGGGTAGCAGAGCTCTCCTTCCAATCCCTCGACAAGGAATTATCCATAGCCAAAGGGCACGGAATCCCGTCTCTGACCATGAGCACCTCTTACGGAACCGGTTATTCCGACCGGTTGAGGGATTATCAGACTGGCAAAGTATTACCCTTGAAAGATCAGCTGGACTTCACCAGTCAGGCGAGCATCGGATTTGGTTTGAATATTCCAATCCTGAATGGCTGGAAAGCCCAGGCGGCTGTCAGGAAAGCCCAGCTGAATTTACAAAACGGGAAATACCAACTCGAACTCGCTCACAATCAACTTAAAAAAGAGATTCAGCAGATCAGTGCCGATGCAAAAGCCTCTTTCGCACGGTATCACGCTGCCGAACAATCCGTTGCCGCACTTGAAGAGGCCTTTCGGTACACTGAACAAAAATATACCGTCGGTCTGCTCACTTCGCTGGATTATACCCAGGCTAAAAACAACCTAACCAAGGCTCGGTCAGAACTACTTCAAGCCAAATATCATTACCTATTTAACCAACAGATCCTTGATTTTTACCGTGGAATCCCCATCAACCTTCATTAACGAAACTTCATCCTTATGGCTCTGATTCTCCATATAGAAACGGCCTCACCTGTATGCTCTGTTGCACTTGCCAATGATGGACAACTCATCGGTCTGAAGGAATCGTCTGAAGAAAAAGCTCACTCCAGCCGTCTGACTGTTATGATTGAGGAGATGGCCAACGAGGCTGGTTGGCGGTTCGATCAGCTGGATGCGATCTCCCTGAGTCTAGGCCCAGGATCTTATACAGGCCTTCGAATCGGTACGAGTATAGCCAAGGGGATTGCCTACGGCTTGAGTATTCCGATTATTGGAATTCCCACACTCACTGCCTTGGCAAATGGGTTCATAACAAACCGTTCAGATTCTAACAATAAACTTAATAACAACAGCTTATTATGCCCCATGCTGGATGCTAGGAGGATGGAGGTGTATACGGCATTATTTGACAGTCGTTTGGCTGAGATCCGGCCGGTTGAAGCTTTGATTATTCAGGAGGAGTCGTTTCGGGAATTGCTTGATCGGCAGGAGGTGTGGTTTTTTGGTACTGGCTCGGGGAAAGTGAAGGGGGTCATCAGCCATCCCAATGCACGGTTCGACCCCGCGTTCCAACTATCTGCTGCCTACCAGACAACCCTGGCCGACAGCCTGTTTCGCAGGAAAGAGTTTCTGGATACCGCCTATTTTGAGCCACACTATCTTAAAGAGTTTCTGGCCACCATTCCAAAAAACAAGGTCCTAGGGTAACCCATTATCTTATAATGAATTAGGAATATTTCCCAAAACAACTATTTTTGCAGCAAAATTTTTCTTTATGGCAACTACAGCAGATATCCGTAATGGAATGTGTATTGAGTACAATGATCAACTGTACACGATTGTTCAGTTTCAGCATGTCAAACCCGGCAAAGGCCCGGCCTTTGTCAGGACTAAATTGAAAAATATCACCACTGGCCGCACGAACGAAGTCACCTTTACTGCAGGCCACAAGATTAATGAAACCCGGGTAGAGAGGCGTCCTTACCAGTTTTTATACAAAGATGACCTGGGCTATCATTTCATGCATCGCGAAACGTATGAGCAGATCAGCATCACTGAGGAATTAATCAACAATGTGAACCTGTTAAAAGAGGGCGGGGAAGTTGAGATGGTTGTTCATGCAGATACGGAGACGCCGTTATATGCCGAACTATCTCCCACGGTAGTGATGGAGATCACCTATACTGAACCGGGTGTACGGGGTGATACTTCTTCCACATCATCACTAAAGCAGGCCACCATTGAAACAGGCGCCACCATCATGGTTCCTCTTTTCTGCAATCAAGGAGACAAGATCCGCATCAACACGGTTGACAACTCCTACATGGAGCGGGTAAAAGAATAATCAGGAGTTTTCTCGGTCCTTTTTCAGATCCAGGGCCACTAAAATGGCCATGAATCCCCACACACCGGCGGATGCTTTATCGGTGTCGAGGAAATTATTGAGGATTCCGTGAACGAAATAGGTGACCAAAGCCACCACCAGCACAAGGGCCACCATACGGTATTCCGGCTTTGTTTGGTTGTGGTACACTCTTACTCCGGTAACGATCGATACAACTACCAACAGGATCATTAGCAGAGCGCCTATCACGCCCATCTCGCTCAGCGGTCCGAGATATTCTGAATGGGCATTCCCTCCATCTCCCGCACTGGTGCTGATAATCGTCTTTTCACTGGATTTCTGGTATGGGGCATATTGGAACATGTAAGTTCCGGGGCCGAATCCAAAGATAGGCTTATCGGTCCACATTCGCAGAGCACAGCTCCACCGGTTTAGCCTTTCCAGGTTTGAAGCATCCGTGCTGATATTTGAAATGGACTGTACATGTTCGGCCAGATTATCCGATGAATCCTGGTCGTTACCTTCCATATGCATTAAGGCTGTCTTTCCAAACAGGAGGATACCGGCAGCCAGCACAGCCACTCCCAGGAGCACGGTTTTCCCAGGTATCTTGAACAGAATGATCAGCAGGGTTCCGATTCCCGCCAAAACGCTCACCCACGCTGCGCGGGCATACGAAAAAACCAGTCCGGTTAGCAGCGCCATAACCACCACCAAAACACCAACCTTAATCCAGGAGCGCAGGGGAGATCGAACCAGGTAACCCGCTGCCACCGGCAGAAACAACGCCATAATGGCTCCATAAAGGGTGTGATCATTAAAAAAAGGATCAGCTGCCGGATTAGCGGCTTTCTGATCGAATAGCCCGAGCGACAAATGTTTGAGGGTAACCACCACGATGATCCCAGTCAGCGGGATTAGCAAGGCCCACAGATATCTCCGGATATTGCGCTGATCTTGCTTAAAGAATTGGATCGCCATGAAATAGAATACCGCCAGGAACCAAAAGCGCGACAAGAAAAATTTCAGCGAGACCAGCGGCATCGTGGAAGTGATGGTAGTAATCAGGATCCAGCCCAGCTGAAGCAAAATGATCACGGTAACCGGATGGCGTAGAACCGTCCGTTCATATCCCCCATCCATTGCCAAACGTAGAATGAAAATGATCATCATGCCGGCCAGCAGGGGTTCTGTTGGAAGAAACATGTTGATCCCCAGTTCGGGCATAAACTCTTTGAGCGGTAACGATAGTGGAACACAGAACAGGACGATCCAAAAGAGCCAGCTGAAGCGGTAAATAGCTAGAAGGACCACAATGATGCCTATGGGCAACAGTGCCAGGACATATTTATCCTTGATGACCAAGTAGGTGTGAGCAGCCACAAACAGCAGGCTCACCAGGTAAACCAGGGCAATCCGGAAAATCCTGTTATTCAACAGGTTATTTGGATGCAGTAGAATTGCGATTCTCGATAACACCGATAACAACCATTGCCATGATTAAGGTCAATAGAACCGACATAACGACAATAATGGACCGCTTGGGCCAAGCTTTCTTGTCGGAAACAAAAGGAGGAGTGATCACACTAGCGTAGGTGATCTCTTTGGTCATTTCACGGTATGCATTATCAAATCGAGTTTGAGCTTCGCTCAGGAGCTTACTAAAAGCATCCAACCTGATCAGTAGTCCTCTGGCCTCCGGGCCTTTTTCAGCAATATTGTTGAAATAGGTTTCCAGGCGATCGTTGCCCTTACCGCTGGCCAAGGATTCAAAGTAGGCACGGGAGACTCCCTCCGCTTGTCCACCCAGATCCATCACTCCGTACTGGGAACCCAAGTGGCTTAGACGCTGTATCAAACTATCAATCTTATAGTTAACTCGTTCGATCTCCAGCTTTCGGATGCCATACTCTTCCTCGAACTTGATATTATGCATTCGCCTGACCTTCTTGTCATAGTATCGAAGAACTGCTTTGACCATATCGCAGGCCACTTCTGGATCGGTATCCAGAACTTCAATCCGTACAGCTTCATTTTCGGTTTTACGGCAAGTCACGTGTTCCGAATACTTACCATAAAGAGCCGTTTTATAAAACCGATAGTCAGGTGAAATTTTATAGTGTTCGTCGAGTTTGAATGCCTTGATGATGCTGTCACGGATATCGCCGGAATTCAGAATTTCCAACATCTGTTCGGTATAGCTCTCTTCGGATTTCTCTCCCAGGTTTTCGGGGTAGACAATTGCCGTCGATTTATACTTTGGCTTCAGAAAAACAGGTGAAGAGAACACCACAGCTATCACCGCCGCGATGATTGCAATGATCCCGAGGTGGTACTTCCATTTCAAGGCTAGTGCCAGCAAGGTTTTGTTATTCAGATATGGATTCATGATCACGATTTTAATTCACCCGGATAAGATAATATTGTTTTTTGCCTTTCTGCACTAAAAGGAAGCGGTTTCCGATCAGATGGCTCTTATTAACCTGTTCATCAGCGTTTGACATTTTCTCTTTGTTAAGGCTGACCCCGCCACCTTGTATTGTCCGCCTGGCTTCGCCTTTTGAGGGAAAGATTGCAGTATGAACGGCCAAGAGATCAATCAGCACAACCCCCTGTTCCAGCAGAGATTGATCAATCTGAAAAATGGGTACGCCTTCAAAGATCGATAATAAGGTTTTTTCATCCAGCGCAGCGAGCGACTCGTGGGTTCCTTTGCCAAAGAGAATTTGAGTAGCTTCAATGGCACTATGTAGAGCCTCCTCCGAATGTACTAGCCGGGTAACCTCCTCAGCCAGCTTCCGTTGCAGCAATCGCTCATGCGGAGCCTGTGAGTGGGCTGCAATCAGCTCTTCAATTTCTTCCTTTGGCAGGAAAGTAAAGATCCTGATATAATTGATAGCATCATCATCAGCAGCATTAAGCCAAAACTGGTAAAAATGATAGGGAGAGGTTTTCTCAGCATCCAGCCAAATCGTTCCCGACTCTGTTTTACCGAATTTCCCTCCATCAGCTTTGGTAATCAGCGGACTGGTTAAGGCAAAGGCTTCACCGCCAGCCTTTCTGCGAATCAGTTCCGTACCCGTGGTAATATTACCCCACTGGTCCGAACCACCCATCTGCAGCTTCACGTTAAAATTCTGATACAGATGGAGGTAATCATACCCCTGTACGAGCTGGTAAGTAAATTCAGTGAAAGACATTCCACTATCGAGCCGTTTCTTTACCGAATCCTTGGCAGTCATGTAGTTAACCGTAATATGTTTCCCAATATCCCGGATAAACTCCAGGAAAGAGAAATTCTTCATCCAGTCGTAATTATTGACCATGACGGCGGCATTGGGTGTATCAGCCGAAAAGTCCAGGAAGCGGGCTAACTGTTTTTTAATACTCTCCTGGTTTTCTCTTAAGGTTTTCTCATCCAGAAGATTACGCTCTTCAGATTTTCCGGAGGGGTCTCCGATCATCCCGGTAGCTCCTCCTACCAAGGCATAAGGTTTGTGTCCATCTAGCTGCAAATGTCGTAGCAACAAGATACTCACCAAATTACCGATGTGTAGTGAATCCGAAGAGGGATCAAATCCGATGTAAGCGGAGGTCATTCCTTCCGATAGCAGCTCCTCCGTTCCGGGCATGATGTCATGAATCAAGCCTCGCCAGCGTAGTTCATCAATAAAACTCATTCAAAAAAAATTTCCGCAAAGATAACGAAATGGCCGGATCAGCCCTTGCCACTCAGATGACGGTCCCTTCAGTTACTTCATCGCGACCATGATCCTGATCTTTCAGGTGTTGTATCTTCAGGAAAGGCATGAGCCCGGGTACTAGTTCAGACATCGGTTTATACAGAAGGGACTCCTCTGCTACCTCTTCCTTGATCACCCGGTGTCCTTCGTCGAACGAGGAGATGAGAATCAGAATAATACTGGTAATAACAGCGGCTTTTGCAACCCCGACTGCTATACCGGCAAGTTTGTTTAACCACTTGAGCGACAGGCTCTCAAGTAGATGTCTGAGCAATCCACCTACCGCTTGAACAACTAATACAATCACCAGAAAAGTGATGATAAAGGAGATTACTGGCATGAGGGAAAAGGAGAGCCCAAAGCCCTCCAGAAGCTCGGTAGCCCACCAGGAGAAGCGTACCGCTCCCCAGATGCCGAGAATTAACCCCGCTAAAGAAGCTACCTCCCCTATGAGACCGTTTCGATAACCGGAAAAGACCCCGCCGATTAGGATCAAGAGGATAACTAAGTCCAACCAATTCATTTAGAGTAAGTTTAATCGTAAAGGCAAATGTAGGGATAAAAATAGTAAATTTGATTTTTTCGGATCATTCAAAACATATGCCTCTCATAAATTCCCTTGTCTCGTGGTTTATCACGAAAAGGATCTACCAAATCGAGTTTTTCAAGCGCTATCCGGTTGAGGTTCAGAATGATATTTTGGACAGCCTCATTCGGGAAGCCCAGGACACTGCCTTTGGTCGTGATCATCATTTTAACACCATCCGTTCCTATAAAGATTTTAAGGACCGGGTTCCCGTGAGAGAATATCCTGCCATTCGACCCTATATCGACCGTGCTTTTAAAGGGGAATCCGATGTGTTATGGCCCGGAGATGTCAAGTGGTTTGCCAAATCATCCGGCACCACCAGCGAAAAGAGTAAGTTTATTCCGGTTACCCGTAACTACATGCAGGACTGTCATTTTCAGGGTGGCAAAGATACCCTGACCCTCTATTTCAACAACAATCCAGATTCTAGTCTACTAATGGGCAAGAGCCTGGTCGTTGGGGGAAGCCATCAAATATCTGAATATCAATCAGAAGTCTTCTTTGGCGACTTGTCAGCTGTCATGCTACAGAACCTGCCAGCTTATGCGCATTGGGTGCGAACTCCCGAACTCAGCATCGCCCTGATGGATGACTGGGAAAAGAAGCTCATCCGGATGGCCGAATCCACCTCAAAAGTTAATGTCACCAGCCTGGCCGGCGTACCATCTTGGACGCTAGTGCTACTGAGGAAGATACTAGAGCATACCGGCAAATCGGATATTTCGGACGTGTGGCCCAACCTGGAGGTTTTTATGCACGGCGGAGTCAGCTTTACTCCCTACCGCGAACAGTACCACAATATTATCCGGAGCAATCGTATGCGTTATATGGAAACATACAATGCTTCCGAAGGATTTTTTGGAATTCAGGACGATCCGCAGCGTAATGATATGTTGCTGATGCTGGATTATGACATTTTCTACGAATTCATTCCCCTGGAGGAGATCGGATCGGACAATCCCAGCGTTTTAGGTCTCCAGGATGTGGAAACCGACCGTAATTATGCCCTGGTCATCTCCACCTCGGCCGGACTGTGGCGATACCTGATCGGCGATACCATCCTCTTTACCTCCCTGAATCCTCCACGGATACGCATCAGCGGTCGGACACGGCATTTCATTAATGCATTTGGCGAAGAGCTGATCATCAATAACGCCGAAACTGGCCTCCAGAAAGCCTGCCAGGCTACCGATGCCGTCATCACCGAATACACTGCAGCCCCAGTTTTTATGAATGGCAATCAAGAAGCCAAACATCAGTGGTTGATTGAGTTCAGTCAAAAGCCCAATGACCTGGCTACCTTTACAGATACACTCGATGATACCCTGAAATCAGTCAACTCCGATTACGAAGCTAAACGATTCAAAGACATCGCCCTAAAAAAGCCTGAAATCGTGTTCGTTAAAGAGGGAATCTTTTATGAATGGCTAAAACAAAAAGGCAAGCTGGGCGGCCAGCATAAGGTTCCGCGCCTGTCGAACGACCGGGCAATAGCAGAAGATATTATCCGGCTCAACAGCCGGTAATTCTAATGAAAGACCATGATAGTGAGACGGATAATATTTTTCACTCTGGTGCTTTCCCTCTGCCCCTTTCCGGCACTGGCCGGGCAGCCCTTGGCACCGTCCGATTCTGACACCCTCTGGAAATCCTCTGGACAATACGATCAGATGGCCTGCGATCCTAATGGGAATTTTTATCTGGTCAAAGGCCCAACCCTGATCAAATTCAGTCCCTCAGGCGATAGCCTCTATTCCTGGTCAGATCCCGAATCCGGGCGGATAAGCCGCGTGGATGCCCAGAATCCATTCAGAATCATGGTGTATCATTCGGATTTTAATCGTATAAGGCTGCTAAACAATAGGTTAGCTCCCTTATCACCACCTACTGAGGTGGATGAGCTGGGGATCCCGAATCCCCTTGCTTTATGCTCATCAAGACAGGGTGGAATCTGGATTTTTGATGGTAACGAGCTGACAATAAAATACTTCGATCCCCATTATCAACAGGCTCTAACCTCGGCCCCCTGTTCCCTGGGAACTCAACCGACAAGAGGCCAGATGAGCCTGTTGGAGCGAGCCGACCGGCTCTATCTTCATATTCCTGATCAGGAAATCCTGGTCTTCGACCTGTTTGGCAATCTGATCCGGAAGCTTTCATTACGAGCGGCCTCTCTTGATGTGTTTGAGAGCAAACTTGTTATGGCCTCGGATAATCGTGTAATACTCTGGAAAGATGCTGTAACCCCGGCCTTAACCCTCGCAGAGATGTCTACTCAACCAGTGCTGCAATCTCTCAAATGCCGTAACAATCTGCTCATTCGGCTAGCCGACCGGGTTTTGCTACTTCGTGCAAAATAATTATAACGGCCGTTATCATCATCAAAAAAAATCGTACTTTTCGGTCAACCTAAACGGGAAGAATCTAAATTATGCACATCGCCATAGCAGGGAATATTGGGTCTGGGAAGACCACGCTTACCAGAATTTTAAGCAAACATTACGGGTGGGAATCTCACTTCGAAGATGTGGATGACAACCCCTATTTGAATGATTTTTATTCAGACATGCAACGTTGGTCGTTTAATCTCCAGATTTACTTCCTGAACTCGCGCTTCAACCAAATACTGGAGATCCGAAAAAAAGAAAAGACGGTTATCCAGGATCGTACCATTTATGAAGACGCTTATATTTTCGCTCCGAATTTACACGCCATGGGGTTAATGTCCAATCGGGATTATGAAAATTACCGTTCGTTATTTGAACTGATGGAACGCGTTTCAGAATCTCCCGATTTATTTATTTATTTACGAAGCACGGTTCCCAATTTGGTGAAACAAATTTACCAACGCGGTCGCGAATATGAAACTTCCATCAGCATTGATTATTTAAACAGACTTAATGAACGCTATGAAGCCTGGATTCACGAATACGACAAGGGGAAATTACTTATTGTGGATGTGGACAAAATAGATTTTGTAAACAATCCGGAACATTTGGGCGAAGTAATTAATCGTGTGGATGCCGAATTGCACGGACTTTTTAAATAGTTTTTAAAAGTGCCAGTTTTCCGGCCACAACCACATAAGCAGCAAACCTACTACAATTGCTACTGAAAATGTTGCCGTAACCAGTTTAGCCAGTTTGCGGCTTCCCATCATGTAGGTCAGCACAATTTTAAAAGCAAAATTTGACAACACGCCTGTCATAATTAACCTCCATCCCAATTCCGTAGCCATTCCTGACTTTATAGATTGTGCCAAAGAAAGCGTAATCGCATCCTTTTTTGCCAGTCCTCCTATGATTGACAACAAATAAAGTCCGCTATCGCCAAATGTATCTTCCACAAAAGCTACAGCGAGAAGAATCAGAGCGTATAGCAATCCAAAAACCAACGAACTTTTTAACTGCGCCGGATTTTTTGGTTCCGGTACTTCGTTTTCACTTGCTTCCTTTGAAATAAAATAAAAGAAAATAATGGAGGTTAGTGCCATAAATCCAAATAATACCAGAAAAGGCATAATGAGTTTTGGCAATTTTTCCGGAGTGACTATCGCAATTTCAATTATCACACGTATGATTGAAACTGCTACTGATACATAAATCACAAAAGACGATATTTTAGAAAATCCTTTATTCTGTGCAGCCGTTCTTGCATAACTGATTACCGTGGCAGTGCTGCTGATAATGCCTCCAAAAATGCCATTGGAAATCATGCCGGCTTGTTTTCCGACCCATTTATAAACAAAATATCCCAGAATACTGATTCCTACGATTAAGGTCACCATTAACCAGATTTCACGCGGATTGAGCACATCATACGGACCAAAAGTTTCATTTGGCAAAATGGGAAGAATCACCAGTGAAACTCCGACAAACGTCATTATCGCTTCAAAATCTTTAGATTTTAATTGCTTTATCATCCGATGCAGGAAATCTTTGACATATAAAACAATTGCGAGAGTTCCACCGACAATAACCCCAATTATTTGCTCTCCCACCACCAAATAAGCACCGATGGCAAACATCAACAGCACGGCCATTTCGGTGGTTTGTCCTGCGGAAGGATTTTCATCTCGAGAAGCAATAATTTTATTGGCAGTTATCAAAAAAGCAGCAATGGCAAGGATAAAAACCGGAAGAATAAATTGATTTTCAAATTCACGAGAAAGAAATCCAGCCATGGTTCCTATAATTGCGATAAGCGTAAACGTACGTACGCCTGCAGTTTCATGATTTGTCTTTTCTCGTTGCAAACCAACCAAAAGTCCCAAACCAACGGAAATACCGATTGTAATTAAATCATCATAATTCATAAAATGGCTGTGTAAAACTGAATTTAAATCAATGAGAAAAGATATAAAAAACTTTCTTCAGCTTATCATCAGCCTCTTACATTTAGGATTTATTTAAAATATGGGATGACTATTTGTGTAATAT